>ENA-OSET01000056-OSET01000056.1-sediment-metagenome-genome-assembly--contig:-NODE-56-length-125236-cov-6.014230_pt1 | contig 125236 bp, 109 predicted proteins | sample MGYA00237882_ERZ534229 | MGnify/ENA primary metagenome ERZ534229 (study PRJEB26408, sample SAMN06266212) | sediment metagenome | isolation source: Hudson Canyon methane seep mesocosm | place... | reverse complement strand
GGCTGCGGGAGATTGCCGCGCTTCGCTCGCAATGACATCGTTGAAAACACCCATTTCTGGATGGGCACTAACTAGAGTGGAATCGATTAGCACCTCCCTACAGAAACGTGGTTTAAAGGTTTACGAGACGCCATCGCATAACAGTCTATTTCAACGCTTTTGAAATGGCGTCAACCATCGCCCAACGGTGAGCAGTCTGTGATTTTCCGACAGCCTTCTCCCATGCGCTGTGGGTAACAATAATGGTCTCTGTTTTTGGATCAATCCAGATTAGCTGACCAAATATACCTTGCGCCGCATAACTGCCATCTGGTCGCAGCCACCACAAATATCCGTAACCCGGGTAACCTTTAGAAGGCGTCGTAGAGGCTTTCATCCATCCTTCCGGTAATATTCTAGTGCCGTCGGCGAGCACACCGTCGTTCAATGCAAACAGTCCAATTCGCGCATAGTCGCGGAGCGTCGCATTCAGACAACAGCCACCCAGTTCGGCCCCATAGGTCGCATCGATAACCCAACTAGCATCGCTTCCCATACCAAACGCTTTCCATATTTTTTGCTCAGTATAAGCCGATTCGTTATTACCAATCGCAGCTCTGAGAATGGCGCCAACCAGATTAGTATCGCCAGTAGAATAGTTGAATACTTCACCGGGTTTTCCCGATACCTTGAGGGTATTCAAATGTCGAAATAACTCCATCGCATTTGAACCGGCGGCTTTACTGACATCGGATTCAGGGTCAAAATAATCTTCATTCCAAGCGACTCCAGATGCCATTTGCAACACATTTTCAATCGTCGCTGCGTCGTATGCACTACCTTTTAATCGAGGTAAATAATCCGTCACTGGATCCTGGACGCTGTCTATATAACCATCTTGAATGGCAGCTCCAATCAGCATTGAGGTGATTGACTTAGCGACAGAAAAGGCTATCCAGCGACTCTCTTCATTGTTATCGAGTCCATATTTTTCATAGACAATTTTGCCTTTTTTCAGCACCAACAAGCCTCCAACATGCTGAGATCGCATATGGTCCTCAAGCGAAAACTGCTTGCCGTCCATTGAATAACGGGCCGCCGATAGATCCTGCAATGCCAATGGTAGCTCGAGCGTATTTTCACCGGCATTTATCTTTCGAGTGGGTAATATTTTGTCAATATTTCGAAAGCCCTTTTCTCTTTGTACCTGACTCCAAAATAAAACATTGGTCGCGTCAACCGGCTCCTGAGGTTCTTCCGCAACAACAAACCCGCTCCCAGAAAATCCTAACAGCAGTATAAGTGCACGACTTATTTTTTTAATCCGCATGATTTTTACCCTTTATTAGTTTGAACAGCTTACTACTTGATGGTTGAAGCATTTATCACAGAAAAAAACGGTGCTAGGCGATTCACTCAATTTTAAGTTGTGTCAACACCCTCTTCGCTATCAGGCTATGAGCTTTTACTTAAATACTGGTGCACGTTTTTCCAAATTAGCCATAATAGCTTCTACCTGATTGGGGAAGCCGATCAATTTATCTTGCTCCCTTGATTCAGCCAGCAAAATGTCAGCGGCACTTTGAAATGGCGCATTATTCAAAATACGTTTTGACGCGCGAATGGCTTCCGGATTTTTTTGAGCAATTTCAGCCGCCACCTTAAGCGCTTCAGCAATCGGATCATCAACTACCCGCGTCACCAATCCCAACTCTTTTGCTTCTTCAGCTAGAATAACCCGATTTGTATAAGTGAGCTCTCTCGCCACATCGTCGCCTAGCAACTTTTGCAGGAACGGAGTGGCTCCCATATCGGGAACCAGGCCCCACTTCATTTCCATAATGGAAATTTTTGTACCCGGCGCCGCGTAGCGCATGTCAGCGCCCACACTAATCTGACAACCTCCACCGTAGGCAACACCATGCATAGCAACAATGACGGGAACAGGAACTTCTCGCCAGACCCAACTCGAAAATTGCGGCCGGTTGGCTAGGCCGTGGGTCCGTTTTTCAAGGCGGCCCGGTATATCACTTTTCTCCGCAGGGTCCTTAGAAGCGCTGGAATTTCCATTGGCCATCCCGGCAAAGTTACCCATATCCAATCCAGCACAAAACGCTCTTCCTTCGCCGGAAAGCACGACCGCTCGAATAGTCTTATCTTCTTTGAGCTGCTCACCAGCGGCAATAATACCTTCGAACATGGCATCGTCTAATGCATTCATCTTGTCAGGTCGATTTAACTTCACATGCGCCACGTGATCCTGTATATCGATAATGACTCTTTGTTCTGTATCGCTCATTACTGTCTCCAACTCGTATATTTCGCTAAGAATAAAACGGCTTAGATTATAATCACCGTTACTTGATTGCTCAATCTCCCATCCAGTCCTTTTGGGGATGACTTAGAATCCGTGGGGAGGCAGTATACTGCTTCTGTGAAGCTACGGGATAGGTAGCGCCTTAAAATTTGACACTAAAATGACGTTGCGCTTTTGTGTCAAACCAATAAGTTGTTCTTATTCTTGAATTATTAATCATGGCGGGCGAATCAAGAACGGTATGCCCGTAGTTGCCAATACCAGTGGATTCTTATCCTTTAACACCCACACTCATAACAAAAAAGTGGATTAGACATACTACTAAAAAGTTCAGTAACGACGACATTACAATCCTGTCATCTGCTTGCAAGCACCTAACATCGTGTGCAGACTAGCCCAAAAAAGTGAGGGAAAGCGTGATGAAATTTCACAAGGTCATTTTGAGTTTTGCCTCTTGCATGGGGCTGTTAAATATTTCGGTTGCTGCCGAACCCGTGGCCTTTACGGCAGAACAAGCCAAAGCCGGTGAACGCTTATACAATCAAACTTGCCTGCCCTGTCATAGACCGACGGAGGGATCGGGTATGATTCCGATGTTGCTAAATGAGAGTTTCAAAACCCGCTGGGCCGGCCGGCCAATTGCCGATTTATTCACTGCAGTAAAACGCATGCCGCCGGGAAACCCGTTAGACGATGTAAAAAATGCCAACATAGTATCGTATCTCCTACAGAGCCATGGGTTAGTGTCTGGTGAGAATGCTTTGCCGACCGACTTAACCGCATTGGCTGCAATGACTTTGCCACGCTCAAACAGTGCCGTTGATACGCATACGGTATCCGCCGAAAAGAACCAACCATTGCTTGCAGCTCTAACGCCTGTGACTGCCGATCTACTCGCAAACCCACCTGCTGGAGACTGGCTCAGCTGGGGCAGGTCAAACGAGAAAACCGGCTTCAGCCCCCTGGCGAGTATTAACAAGAGCACTATTAGCCGCCTCAAATCGGCCTGGTCGCATAAACTAGCACCTGGTACCAATAATCCAACACCACTTATTCACAACGGCGTGATGTTCCTTTACACCTTTCCCGATACGGTGATGGCGCTGGATGCAACCGACGGTTCCTTGTTATGGCGATTTCGACACGAACCCAAAGGCATTGCCGCGAGCCGGAAAATGGGCATTGCGCTGGGAGGGGACAAAGTGTTCGTACCTACCTCCGACATGCGGATGCTGGCACTCAATATGAAAACCGGTGTAAAAATATGGGAATCGGAGATCGCCTACAGCGATGGGGTTGCGAATGGCATGTCGCGTTACGACCTGCGCGCGGCGCCTATCGTAGCTGACGGTAAGGTGATCATGGGAGTGGTATCGAGCATCGTGCCAACGGGCGGTTTTATCTTTGCATTGGATATGGAAACCGGCGTGGAATCCTGGCGCTTTCGTACCATCGCACAACCGGGAACACCAAACGGTAACAGCTGGAATGGCCTGCCGGCCAAACAACGTTCCGGAGGTTCCGTTTGGAATTCCGGAAGTTATGACGCGACGCTCGGACTCGTCTATTTTGGAATTGCTCCGACCTATATGGTGCAACCTTTATACAAGGCATCTGATGACCTGACTCAAACTCGTGATGCCAAGTATACCAACGGTACAGTGGCCCTGGATGTAAAAACCGGCGCCCTGCGCTGGAACTACTCCCACCACATCCTTGACCACTGGGACTTGGACTGGGCCTTTGAACGGCAGATAATGGATTTAAGGTGGGAGGGGGAAACCCGTCGGGCCATTGCTACCGTGAGTAAGGGCGCATTACTGGATGCGCTCGACGCTGCGACCGGCGAGTATCTATTTTCCGTTGAAATGGGTATTCACACCACAATCAGCGCCATCGACCCGCAAACGGGAAGAAAAACCAATAATCCGGAGACCGAACCTGGATACAATAAAGCCTATCTGGCATGCCCTACTGCCTTTGGCGCGCGCAGCTGGACACCGACAAGCTATGACGCGAGTACTAAACTGCTATACCAACCTTTTATTGAAGCGTGTTTCTCAGTAGGTGGCCAGGGCTTCCCACTGCTTGCCACCGGAGAGGTTGGAGAAATGGCGGCATGGCCCGGCAGTAAGGGTAAGATGGGGCGTCTGCATGCCATCGACATGGAAAAGGGCAAAACCCGATGGCTTCATCGTCAGATCACCCCCATTGTCAGCTCGACTCTGGCGACTGCGGGCGGACTTGTTTTTGCCGGCGACTTGAACCCCTCACTCAAGGCTTTTGACAGCAACACGGGTAAGGTTGTTTGGCAAACTGCACTAACCGACGACCCTAGTAGCAGCATAGTGACCTATAGTGTTTCCGGCAGGCAATACTTAGCGCTGGTGGTCGGACAATCGAACAACCATCATCGTGACTGGAAGAACTTCTACAATGCTATCAGTACCAAGGAGCAATGGGACCGACCCACGCCTCACAAGGGAGCGGGCGCGTCGGTGGAGGTATTTACTCTCGGTGACTGAGCGTGAAAGTCCTAACGAAAATGTCCTTTTAGCCAAGACAGAACTCATCGATACTTTCCGCACTAATCGAGTTCCGCCATTCCGGTAAAGCAGCTGCTGACCAGAACAGAAGTGTTAGAACTTTCTAAACGACCGCTACCGCACACAGCAGTGGTAGTCATTTGGCTATTAATGAGCCACGATTACCGCATCGAAGCCGGCATCATTCAGCGCCTTACAAATACGTTCTCCGTGACTGCTCTCTCGCACTTCGACCGACATTGCCAAAATAGTTTCCCGCACAGCGGCACGTGAAAAAACCCGCTGGTGATCGACGTCAATAATGTTTCCGCCCTCCTCACCGACGAGTGCCGTCACTTTAGAGAGAGAACCGGGCCTGTCAGTCAGCGTTATTTGCAAGCGAACCAGGCGGCCCGTATGAACTAGGTCGCGCAACAGTATGTACGCCAAGACTTTTGCATCCAGATTAGCACCACTGAGAACGACACCGACTTTCTTACCCGCAAAGCGCTCTGGGTGTTCGACAATGGCCGCAAGGCTTGCAGCTCCGGCGCCCTCGGCAACCGTTTTCTCAATATTAATATACAAGCTAACAGCTCTCTCGAGGGACTGCTCCGAAACCAAAACAATGTCGTCGACATATTTGTCGATAATGTCCAGCGTGTTCTGACCGGGATATTTAACGGCAATGCCTTCTGCAATCGTAGCCCCACCCACCTGCACAGGATCTCCCTTCCGCAATTGCCGAACCGCGGGATAAGCGGCCGCTTGGACCCCAATGACTTCTATGTCTGGACGAATGTTTTTTGCTGCCAACGACATACCACTGATAAGCCCACCGCCGCCAATCGGGATAATCAGCGTATCGAGGTCGGGACAATCTTCCAGAAATTCCAGCGCAGTCGTACCTTGACCGGCGATTACGTCGAAATCGTCGTAGGGATGAATGAAGATCAGTTGTTCCTGCTTAGCCAGTTCATAGGCTCGATCACTGGCTTCAGATAAGGTTTCGCCGTGCAATACAACAGTCGCGCCCAAAGCCTCTGTATCAGTCACTTTAACAATTGGGGTAAAGGTCGGCATAACAATAGTGGCGGGGATTCCGAGTCGGTTAGCGTGATACGCCACGCCCTTGGCGTGATTGCCCGCCGACATTGCAATAACGCCTTTAACGTTCGCTTCTTGTTCCTGCAATAACAGCAATTTGTGAAGCGCGCCTCTTTCCTTAAACGCGGCAGTAAACTGCATATTTTCAAATTTGATGTAGATATCGGCACCAAGCAAGCTCGATAACGTCACTGAATACGCACAGGGCGTGTGACAAATATTATTTTTTATCCGCTCACGCGCGAGCAGAATTTGGTCAAAACTAAGCAAAACATTCTCCTGAATTAAACGTTCCCAGCAACTAGCGCGTGAAACAAATCGATGACCCGGAATCGCACAGTGACTTTTCCAGGCGCTATACCTTCAGCGTAGCCGCAAACAGGGATGGTGTAGAACTTTATCACCCAATACGAATCGAGGGTAATAGGAATGCAGATCCGTACTGCAATCGTGTAGCGTACACGCCAATCCCACACTTTTTCCGAATCAAAGCTATTGAAAACGCTCAAACCACTGTAGGTCTCGTTGTACCGCCTGTTCGAAATCTGCACCTTGGAATAGATGTTTGTCAGTCTCAACCATTTTCAGCTGATGCGTTTTCCCCCAGAACTCCAGCATTGAGCCCAATGCTTTCGAATTTCCAGGGAGACTATCGGGATCTTCGTCCCCGTGCTGAATGAGCAATGGCACCTGTAAATCTTGCCAGTAGACCTCAAGCGCCATATGCCCTTCACTGGTAGACCAAATCGACGCGGCTTTGATACGGTCGCCCAATGCAAGAATGCTGCGCTGAGTAATACCCCCTCCCATCGAATGACCGGTCATATAGACACGATTACTATTGATTCCCGCGAGCTTTACGGCGGCGAAATAAGCGGCGATGACATCTCGGGTATACCAGTAAGCAGGTTTGTAAATCCCGTGCATTTTCCTGCCGTACCAATTAAGCATTTTTTGCCCAGGGGAAAAATGCTGTAAGTCCGAATCGTTGTGACCGCGATAATCGGCAATCACAACCGCGTAGCCCTGTTTCGCATAAGCCTGAGCGCTTAAATAATAATAACTTCCCGGCCGTGCATTTTTTCCGTCGATACGACCATAGTTGGCGGGATCAGGATGAAAGCCATGATTGAAGATAAGCAGCGGCCAACCCTGTTCCGGAGGCTGTCCGGCCGGCCACAAAACGAGTGCATATTGATTTAAATCATCGGCCCGAAAAGACATTAATTCGCGAGCGACACCATCGGCACCTTGCGATAGTTTTTTGGATTCAAAAATATAGTGATTTGACTGATTCTTCTGAATAACAAACCCCTCCATAGACGTAGGAGAAACTGCTCGACTGGCATCATCACAACCACTCAACACTGGACTAAGCAGAAGAAAGACAAAAATCAAAAAAATAGAACGTGTCACCATGACCTCAAAAAATAATAAAAAGGCAGCAATTGCCTACATGTGCAAACTCAACGGTAATTGGCGTTAAGTCTCAAAGAAAATTCAAAAGTAAAACAATCGCAGCCTACTCTTGCGATTCGTCACCCCAAACTCTTGAAGCCCTAATTTCCTGAAGCCAAAAAATCTGGAGGCCCAAAAAGACACAAGTGATATTGGCCTAACACTTTCTCACTGTGTTTCTTTTGATCCACTTATATTGATCCAAAATACAACACGTAATGACCAATCAAAAAATTCAATAGCCCTGACTTACGAACTAGCTATACAAGCCCTAAACGATTTATCGTCCTTACCAAATTGCTACGATCCAATTTCAGCAACCGAGCGGCGGAAGCGACATTACCGTTTTCTTTCGCTAACGCTTTACGAATAAGCTCCTTCTGAAAGTCCTCCACCACTTCTCGAAAACTAAATTGCTGTAACTCGGAGTCAACGGGCGTAATTTGCGCGGACTCAGCCACGGTAAATTTCGCAGGATGGACCGCTGGCAAGTCTAAATGCAAGGTATCAATACTAATAGTATCGGCCTTTTTACCTTGCTCTCTGATGGCTTTTAAGGAGGCGCGGCTCAGTAAATGTTCGAGCTCTCTGACGTTGCCAGGCCAATCGTAATGAGCAAGCTGCGCAGTTGCCACTTGACTCAAACGCAGCTTAGCGACCCCTAATTGATGCTGACATTTTTCTAAAAAGTAACCTGCCAATAGTAAATAATCCTTGTCTCGATCCCGCAGCGGTGGCACCAACAGTGGATACACACTCAGCCGATGATAAAGGTCCGCGCGAAATCGCCCCTCTTTAACTTCTTGATGTAAATCTCGATTAGTTGCTGCAATGATACGAACGTCGACCGAAATAGCCTTATCACTCCCAACCCGTTGAATGTCGCCACTTTGTAATGCCCGCAGTAATTTTGCCTGTGCAACCAAGGGTAACTCTCCAACTTCATCTAGAAATAAGCTACCACCATCGGCCAACTCAAAACGGCCACTCCTGTCATTGACTGCGCCGGAAAAAGCCCCTTTCACATGACCAAACAACTCGCTTTCGATTATATTTTCCGGCAGCGCCGCGCAGTTCAAATGCACCAGCGGCTCCCCGCTACGAACAGACCCCTGATGAATGCTCCTGGCCACCAGTTCTTTTCCAACACCTGTTTCCCCGGTAATCAATACTGACAAGTCACTGGGTGCGACCGTTTTTATTTCGCTAAGCATAGAATTTATCGCCACGCTTCGGCCGATAATTTCTGCTTGGTGATCCGCGTCCATTAAGCATTGGGCAACTTGATGATTGTGTTCTGCCAGTGATTCCAGCGTACTAATTCGCTGACTTGCCTTTATCGCAGCGGTAACGGTTGCTATACAAGCTCTCACCTTCATTGGCTCAAGTGCATCAAACGTGCCGGCAGCGAGTGCATCTAATGTTAAAACACCCCACAACTTATCATCAATAAAAATGGCCGTGCCCATGCAATCGTGAACATGTAAGTATTCACCTTGGCCTTCGACCAGACCATCAAAGGGATCAGGTAAAGATGAATTTGCTGGAAAGTGAACCAGCTGCGAGCTCTGTACAATCATCTGTAGGCGTGGATGGTGTTCGATCGAAAACCGTCTTGCCGCAGCCTCCTCCTTTAGACCAATGGCAGCCATTGGCATCAAATAGCAATCGTCTAATTTCAACAAAGAGATGGCATCACAGGGGATGACTTGTTGAATCGCCTCGACCAACCGAAAGTAACGCTGATGCGGTGTTAGGGTTCGGTTTAGGTCTTCAATTATATTGATGAGCGGCATAATATTCATAAGAGTCATTCTAACCTATAAAGAGTCAATATGACACGCTGGTCATTCAGGTCTTTTTGACACAAATTAAAATTTATTGATATAAATCAATGCATTAATACTTGGCATGATTCGTGAAGTAGTTGTACGCAGACTAACCAAGAAAATACTCAGAGGCTCCGCCATGCTAGATTCCGCAACCATTCAAATCATTAAAGCAACCGTTCCTGTTCTGAAGACAACGGCCAATGATATTACATCGCACTTTTACCCACTGCTTTTTTCACAACATCCAGAAGTCATGCCTTTTTTTAATCAAACTAATCAAGGAAAAGGAACGCAGCCGAAAGCTCTCGCCAATGCCGTTATCGCCTATGGAGCTAATATTGATGAACTGGGAAACCTCACTGAAGCCGTAGGCAAAATTGTACAGAAACACTGTTCACTCGGGATCCAACCAGCACAGTATGACGCTGTCGGCTCTTGTTTGTTACAAGCGATTAAGGCAGTGCTCGGCGATGCAGCGACGAACGAAGTCATCGAAGCGTGGGGGAAAGCTTACGGGCAGCTAGCGACTATTTTAATTGATGCAGAAGAGAAGGTCTATGCAGAAACCGAGCAAAGTGTAGGGGGTTGGCGGGGCGAACGAGCGTTCAAACTGGTCAAAAAGGCTGACGAAAGCTCGACAATCGCCTCGTTCTATTTTGAGCCAGTCGATGGCGGCGCGGTACCAACTTTTGAAGCAGGACAATTTTTAACGATCATCATCGACATAAAGGGACAGTCGGTACGCCGGAACTATAGCTTGTCAGATGCCCCGGGAACCGGCTATTTGCGCATTAGCGTTAAACGCGAACCCCAAGGCACAATTTCCAATTTTTTACACGACGAACTAACAGTCGGGAAAGAAATAAACTTTCTTCCTCCCAGTGGTGACTTCAAACTTCGCAGAAACGGAAAACCGTTAGTTTTGTTGACGGGCGGCGTAGGTATTACTCCCGCAATCAGCATGCTGAATGTTGAAGCGGGCTCCGGTCGTGAGATTCAGTTTATTCATGCAGCGATTAACAGCGATGTACACGCTTTTAGAAATCATGTCGATCAATTAGCGGCTAAACATACCCACATTTCACCTCTGTATATTTACAGTGATCCCGAGAAAAATTGTAAACCACACGCAGAGGGATTTATCACCACGGATCTAATTGCACAACAATTATCTGAAAACCGCGACGTGGAATTTTATTTTCTAGGACCAAAACCCTTTATGGTTGCCGCCTTTAAAATAGCGAAAGAGCTCGGAGTCCCGGAAAATCAAATACACCACGAATTCTTTGGACCGGCAGAAGACCTGGTGGCCTAATCAAAAGCCAAGCAGTAGCGCTGGCAAGGTTGAGCGCTACTGCTTGTGTTAATCAGTTTATTTTTGTTCGAATGATTACGAGACAAATTCCTGTTACCGTCATGTTGATTACCTCTGCACAACCGCACAAACTAACTCCGCGTTAAGCCTCCACTCTTCATCAGCGTCGCATTCAGATGACAGATGTCTGAGGTCATACAAAAGCTGCTTCACTCGACTCAGCAGAATTTGATGATGTGCCCGCACATCACTCCATCCGTGCTTTTTCGCAAACAAGTCTACATACAAAGTGGAGCGCACGACGAGATCCGAGCGTTGTTTTCTATCGAGTACCGCTTTTCACTCGAATTTAAGTAGCTTACGGCATATCATGATTAACCAAATTGTTAGACACCAGCCCGTCTACCCCCCATAAATAATCCCATTAAGCAGAATTCAACGTGAACCAAACTATTTATCTAATACCGCTTGACCTTGGTCATTACTCTAAGGTTTATGCTATAGGTATTAAGTGATAACACGAAGGAAGGAAGAAAGTATGTACCGTATTGGTGAACTCGCCACTCGCTGTAACGTAACGGCTGACACAATCCGATTTTACGAGAAATCGGGCTTGCTATCTCCTGCGACACGCAGCGAATCAGGATACAGACTCTATTCCAAAAAAGATGAAGCCAAGGTTCAATTCATCCGCAGAGCCAAAAATACAGGCTTTACTCTGCAGGAAGTTAGCGAGCTCTTGTCTATCCGCGTAGAACCACAACACCATACCTGCGGAGAAGTGAAAACCATTGCCGATGACAAAATCGTCGAGCTGGAACAACGTATTCTGGAACTGAAACGATTTCAAATGTCTCTAAAAGACCTGAGCGAAAAGTGCTGTGGTGGCGATGAAAGCGCCGACGGCTGCTCTATACTTGATGCACTGGAGGATCACTAATGGATCTCATACTCAACTTTTGGTTATTGCTCGTAACCGCTGCTCCCTGGTTGCTATTTGGCTTTGCGATTGCGGGGCTGATTCATGCCTTCATACCGGCAGACCTAATGACCAAGCACCTGGGTGCTGACGGGTTTGGCACAACGGTAAAAGCCGCGTTGATCGGCGCGCCATTACCGCTGTGCTCCTGTGGCGTTATCCCCGCCGCACTGGGTCTACGACGCAGCGGCGCATCCAAGAGCGCCACCGTATCTTTCTTAGTGGCAACCCCCGAAACCGGAGTCGATTCAGTGGCTGTTTCCTACGCCATGCTCGGCCCTGTCATGGCTGTCGTTCGCCCCATTGCCGCTATATGCAGCGCTATTGTCGCGGGCGTTTTAGTCGGCAAAGAAAGTAATATGCAAACGCTTAAAACCGGTCTGGCAGCTGAAACCTCCTGTTGTAGCACACAGGAAAGCTCTAACGAGCAAGCCCCGGACGACTGTTGCAGCTCCGTCGAACCTAAGGAGCAGACCATTGGCGAGAAATTACTGTCTGCATTCCATTTTTCCACCGGCAAGCTGATTGCTGATACCGCACAATGGCTGGTGATTGGCATATTTTTCGCGGCGATTGTTCAAACATTCGTATCAACCGATTTTTTAGCCTCTCACGGCGAGGGAATTTTGGCTATGACGGTGATGGTACTTGTTTCGATTCCTATGTATATCTGTGCGACAGCCTCCACGCCTATTGCTGCGGGTTTATTGTTTGCCGGAGTATCACCGGGATCAATTTTAGTCTTTATGCTGGCGGGCCCGGCAACCAACATCGCAACACTTGGCGTGGTTGGCAAAGAGCTGGGTAAGCGGTCGCTCGTTGCTTATTTATTTGGGGTAATCGCTACAGCCATGGTATTCGGGGGAGTTCTCGATCTAAGCTTGGCATACTTCGATGTTAATATTCGTGAAGGTTTAGAACAACACCAACACCTTGTTCCTGAAGTGGTCAGCCAATCCCTGGCGTGGGTATTAGTTTTGTTACTGGCACGCGCATTTTTCAACAAGGCAAAGGATCGTTTTTCTTTCGATTCGGTTGAGCCTGATGCAAAGATTCATAACTCATAACTCACGAAAAAATGATCCATGATTTGTGAACAGCAATAAGCATAACAAAATCTAATGTCATGGAAGGAGGGTAAGCCGAAACAGTGCTGGCCGCTAAAGCATCGGATTTTTTGTACTCAGTGTTAAGCCAGACACCAAAAATTAAAGTAGACTGTCGGTATTATCCACTGGGACATCACGATGAGTAGAAGCACCGAGCAAGAAATTCGAATCGAAGGAACAGTCGCACCCGGATTTGAGTCTGTCAAAGTATTATATGAACGTAATATGCAAACCCTGACAGAGAGAAATACGCAACTCTGCGTCTATCATCGGGGGAAGAAGGTCGTCGATCTCTGGGCTTCGGTCGGCGAGGATACCGGTTTTTCTCCCGACTCCCTCGTCAATGTTTTCAGTAGCGGAAAAAGCCTCGAAGCTATCGCAATCGCTTCACTCGTCGGAAAAGGACTGCTGAACTACAATGCAAAAATAACGAACTATTGGCCCGAATTTGGAGCCAACGGAAAAGACACGCTTACGGTCGCGGAACTGATGCGCCACGAAGCCGGCCTTGCTGCTCTCAACACGTCGATTGAACCGGAAGATTTACTCACGGAAAATATCAAAAAAAATAGAGTCGGTAGCATCATCGAAGCCCATAGCCAGACCTTCCGGGAAGGTGATGGCAGTACGCGGGAGTATCACGCTATCACGAGAGGCTGGATTGTCAACGAAGTCTTTCGCAGAGTCGATCCAGCGGGACGAACCATCGGTGAGTTTTTACGCGAAGACATCAGCGGCCCGCTGGAAGTCGACGCAATAATCGGTCTCAAGGAAGAAGAACTGCATCGAACGGTGAGAGTATCGCCATTGCGAATTCGCGCCCAATTTATGGAGGGTTTAAAGCCCAGGTTCCTGGGCAGGAAAACGGAACGTAATGTCATTCAAACGTTCGGCAGACTCGCACGACTTTTTCCCAATATGAGAAAGCGAACAACAAAAGGGGCGCCGGCTCCGCTGAAGGGAATGGAGCGAATTAGCTTTTTTAACGAACCCTCTGTGGCAAAAGGTGAGACACCGTCTGCAAATGCAAACTGTTCAGCACGTGGTCTGGCAAAAATCGCAGCTATGATGTCAGCCGGTGGACAATTGGCGGGAAAGGAATATTTGAACGAGAACGCATGGAAGGCTATGCACGACAACCCTGTTAAAAAGGACATGGGGTTTAGCACCGTCACATTCACACAGGGAGGTGTTGCCCAATTCACCGAAACGTCCCTTAGCAGCAGCAAACTCGAACGCGCATTCAACTCCGGTCGAGAGGGTTTTCATGGCTGGATGGGGCTTGGGGGTTCAATCTTCCAATGGCACCCGCAACATCAAATAGGGTTTGGTTACGTACCGACTTCTCTGCATGTATTGGATCTATTTAATGAGAGGGGAAAAACCTATCAAGCGGAGGTCATAAACTGCGTAGAAAGATTGCCAGGCTAATTCTGCTGTGCCCCATTAACCTGGAGAGTTTGCGGTAGTTAAAATAGTTTCCGCAGCTCTCATTGTGGACAAGAAACAGAAGCAAACTTAGGGATGCAGTGTTGTAATCTAATTGCTAACGCTGATAATTCGATTCGAGAATTTCCATTAATTTTTCTCCATCGGGTGTTAACGGAGATATCGTGAAAAACATATCGAGTCGCTGCAGAGTCGCGTAGTGAATTAGATCATTTTGTTCTGGCTCGATTTCGCTCGAAATAGGTTCCTTGTAATCGAGCAAATAATCGATTCTGCCACTAAATAGCATAGCCAAAGCATTTTTGTGCGTATTCAAATTCAACGGTGGCGGAACATTTTCGGGGCTACTTAATAAAGCGCGTCTATCACCATATTGAAAACCTCTAATCAATCCGACCTGGCGCCCAAGTAACTGTTCAATTTCATTTGGCAACGACGTGGACTTCAAAGCGTATATTCTTAGCTCAATACTAGTCACCGGTAATTGACTGTATAATTCCGGCCCCTCCTCGCCCGGAGGACCAATTTTTATTCCAATCGTAAGATCTGTCGTTCCTGCATTCACATTTTCGTATAATCGCTTGGGCGGATAAGATTCTATAACATAGGGTAGATCGGCATCGACCAGGGTATTTCTTATCAAATTCGTTAGTGTTCCCGACACTGTGCCGTCTGGCTCAACGACATAAAAAGGCGGGAAGTGGGTGACTCCCACTCGAAGTGGCTCTGCCACAAGAGGAACAATAGTCATTTGCAGAGTCAATAAACAAAAAAAGACAGATTTATACAACATAGTTTCTCTGGGATCAGCTGAATGCAGAGATCAAGTCGAGCAAAAATTAATGGGGAGCTTACATTACAACGGCTTTATGTGTCTAGCTACCAACTATCGCCCAGCCGAACGAGAAGTCCTGTCACATAAATGGAGTGAAATTATCACTCTTTGGACGGCGCTGTATAAAGTAGTCTAGACCGCTAAGCGCATAAACCTAGGGCTTATCCGAACGAGGTACCTATAATCAACCGACAGGCTCTTCAAACAGTTTCTTCCCCTGCGCCAATAGATGCTGTACCGCCGGGTGTTTCACCTTACGCTCGGGAGATATTAAATAATAGTGCTCTACGACATCCAGCGTCCGTCCAAGAAGATCAACGTCAAATTGTTCAAGCACATGACTCTCAATGATGGTTGGCGCACAAAATACGCCATATCCAGCCTGACCAAAGTATTTGGCCAAGATGGAATCATCGAACTCGCCAATAATGGCTGGAGCAATACCGAGTTGTTCAAACCACGACAATACACTTAAACGCTGATTAGATTCTTCGCCAGCGAGAAAGAACGCCTGGCCGTTGAGAGATTGCGGGAAATTTGACCGCAATTCGCCAGCCAATCGCGGGTGAGCGAAAAAGCTAACTCCGCTTTTTCCTACCAAATGGCTGTAGGCCTTTATTGGTGAACCAGACGGCAGCGGCCTGTCACTTAGAATTGCGTCCAATTTATTGACCGCCAACTCACCCAACAAAACGTCTATACTCGTTTCTTTACACACTAGCTTGATGGAATCGTCCATCGTATAAATCTCTTTCAAAAAATTGAATGAGAATACTTTAGCGATGACATCCGTTACTCCTATGGAGAAACGAAAGGAAAAATTGGTAGAGTGGTTTTTTAAAGAATGGAGTAACTCATCACCTAAATTAAAAATCTCTTGCGCATAACTATAAGTGACATGCCCCATGTCATTGAGTACCAAACGCTTGCCTTTTCTCTCAAACAAACGATAGCCCAATTGCTCTTCAAGAGTACTGAGCTGGGCGCTTAAGGTTTGCGGAGTGACATGGATGGCTTTTGATGCCTGCGCAATACTGCCATGGCTTACGATCGCATGAAAATATTGCAAATGATGATAATTGAGTTTTGCCATATTGCTCTCTAACTCGCCATAGCTTGAAGGACGTTCTGACATTATCAACCTTAACCTTACAATCAATCAACATTAATCGACTTTTATTGATTGATAATTCAGCCTATTATCCCGCTTATTGGAACGAAAGACTGCGGAACATAAGTCAAGATGGCGCATATAGGGTTAACACAACTGTGCGTCGTCCGATCCCGATTTTCATTACAGATAGCAGGGCTCAAAGTGAGTAGGTCAAACTGTAGCTGGCTGATCCTGGCAGTGATTAACGCGCGGTGTTAAAACCAGTACACCACGGATTCTTTGTCGCTACACTGGGAAAGTACGTAGCAGTAACTACTTAGCAGTAACTACAGTTTTTGAACGTGTCGCATTTAAGCCATTCCAATTTATATTTACGGTAAAGAAAAATGACCAAAAAAAATACGGATAAAGAATATCTGGCGCCTTGGGAAAAAGCTTTCGACCGAATTCTAACGCCATTCGACGAATTCATACATCGTCAAACCACCAGCGGTATTCTGCTATTTATATGCGCTATCGTTGCTATTTACCTTGCTAACAGCCAGTGGAGTGAGATATATCAAAATTTCCTAAATTCCAAATTTACAATCGGCATTCCGGGTTTTGAGTTATCTAAAACCATTCATCACTGGATTAACGATGGGCTGATGGCGCTGTTCTTTTTTGTGGTCGGTCTGGAATTAAAGCGCGAGATCCTCGTTGGTGAACTCGCGGACCCAAGACAGGCATTACTGCCCATCGTTGCAGCTATAGGCGGCATGGTCGTGCCAGTAGCCATTTACTTGAGCATCAATCCCGCGGGCCATAACTCCGACGGCTGGGGCATTCCGATGGCGACGGATATAGCCTTTGCGCTGGGAACCCTGGCTTTACTTGGAGCTCGCATCCCCAAAAACTTGCTCATGTTTCTGGTTGCCTTAGCTATCGTTGACGACTTGGGAGCCGTGTTAGTTATCGCGGTATTTTATACAGAGAACCTGAATATGCTAGCCTTGTTAGTCGCCGCCATTATGATCGCGCTGTTGGTGACACTAAACCTTGGCGGGATACGAAGCGCAGGACCTTATATGTTTCTTGGCGTCATCCTGTGGATAGCCATGCTTAAAAGTGGCGTTCACGCGACACTCGCGGGGATCTTTTTGGCATTCACTATTCCGATGAAACCAAAGTATGATCCCGCAAGGTTTCTGCAACAGTTTTCTAAATTGGCTTCAATGATACAAACAGCTTATAGGTCAGAAACGAACATCATAAAAAATGACGCACTACGCGCACATTTTCAGAGCTTGGGAGAGGGGATTCAGCTCGTACAGGCTCCCGCACAGATACTTGAACATAAGTTTCATATCCCCACTGCGTATTTCATCCTGCCTATTTTTTCGCTGGCAAACGCCGGAATAGTGATAGATGCCTCCTCTCTCACTAGCTTGGTGACCAATCCAATTTCCCTTGGCGTTGCTGCGGGATTGATCTTTGGAAAATTAATCGGAATTGCAGGCTTTTCATGGGTTGTTGTCAAACTTGGTCTCGCGTCTCTACCCAAAGGACTAAATTTCAATCACATCATTGGCGTCGCTTTTATGGGCGGCATTGGGTTTACAATGTCAATTTTTGTTGCCGAGTTAGCGTTTGCGAATAATGCTCAAGATTTATTGATGGCGAAAACGGGTATTTTGTTCGCCTCACTTTTAGCGGGTCTGTTGGGATTCATGTGGCTGTTTTTATCGACGAAAAAAACCTAAGGAACGCAATACTCAGGGTGACTCTTAACAGTCGTCGAATCGGCGGTGCGGTTAGCCCAAAAAGATGAAATCAAATTGAAAACCCATCGCTAAAGAAAAGCCCGTTAGGGCTTTTCGCTCAGCCCGTTCTGTAAGCGAATTTTCGGATAACAAGCTGGACAAATACCGTGACTAAAATGTGCATCCGAATGGCTGGATATGTAAGCTTCCATTTGGCTCCAAGCGCCTTTTTCGTTGAGGATATTGTGGCAATACGAACAAATTGGAAGAATCCCTTTTAAAGTTTTAATTTCACTCGCCGCATTTTGGAGTGATTCAATTAGTGTATTTCTTTCTTGCTCCAGGCGTTTTCTATCCGAAACGTCACTGTGTGTTCCGCTCATGCGCAGCGGGTGTCCATTTTCATCCCGCTGTACAATTTTGGCATGGTCAAGAATCCATACATAATCACCTAGCTTGTTAAGCATTCGGTATTCGATATTGTGGGACGAGGAACGGCCCTCTTTGTGATCATTGATGGATGCCCACGCTGCGCCACGGTCATCGGGATGAATCGAATTTGTCCAAGTGTCAACATTCTCTTCAAATTCATCAATCCCGAGGTAGCCCAATATTCGAGCCCACTGGTCATTACGTTTTACCTCACCGGTTTCTATATTCCAGTCCCAGAAACCTAGCTCACTGCCTTCCAATACCATCTGTAGACGTTCTTCACTCAACAACAATTCCCGGTTGTCCATTTGAAATACCTTTTAAAGTGACACCTTCCGATTCCTGTTGGTTTCCTCGTCGGTAAACCAACACCCTGAATTAGTTCTTTGAGCTTGTTCCAAAGTACGTAAAGTCGGTATAGCTGCCATTCGATCAGAATCCCCTTATCCAATTGAACTACTGTTACCAGCTAATCGCCTCTACATTTTCCGTTTTCTATTTTGACCATTTAGCCCTAAACAAATTGTCCGAACTATCTATCTCAGTGTTAACAGGAAAGTACCTTCTGTCAGTCGATATCCGGCTGGTATGGCTTTTTTTATATAATAAAAGTAAACGCCGTTATCTCATCAGTCAAACGGAGAATGGTACGATTTTGGGCCAATATCGCCAACACCTACATTGTAGCTGGAGCATACGATTCGAAGCAGCGGCAATATTATAAGGAGAAATCAAAATTGAAATGCATCCTCATACTACTCGTATTTGTTGTTGCAGGGGGAGTTTATTGCCAGCCTTGTCGCCACTCCGACGTATCCCTTAAGTCTCGCCAATTGATTGAGTATTCACGACGATTGATCACGGCCTCAATAATGCAGTCAACTATGAGCTTGTTTTCATCGACTGACAGTTTAGTAATGACAAAGTGTTTTTCCTTATTGCGAATTTCTACTTTTGTCCACTTACTATTCAGTAGAGATTTTGAGCTAACTTGATTCAACTCTTATAACCCTAGAGAAAATTGATTTATCTTATTTTCAAACAATATCAACTCGTCCCTATTGGGATAATCAACTTCATATTTCCCGTGGAACATCATTGTGAGGGTGACATTACTGTAATTTAAGAAACAGGTGTAGCCATCGAAATCAGACCATGCCTTAAACCCTTGAAAAACATAATTCCCATCGCATTGTTCCCCATGACTTAAAATGTGGTTAAAAACCGATAAACAGACTTTCACATCCAATCGACTATTCATCTTGCACCTCTTTTAATGATCACAATTCGCCAGCTACCTCCCGGTATCTTAACGTGTATCTAGCCGGCAGGCTTAGCATTTTTAGATCTAATCCCCATCGTCCAACCGCACCTTCCTTATGCTGTCTTGAGTTGAAGGAAAATCAACCAGCGAAATTTTTATACCTCTTTCATAAGTACGAATCAAATCGGCACGAGGATCACTAAATGAATACAGGTAATTGTCGCTGTCCGCAATTCTGCTTTTTCATAGAACATACTGAGGCACCAGGTGCGACAATCTGTCACTCCTCTCCAACAGCGTTTTATCCTAAAATCCTTTCCCTTAACAAATACTACCGGGAAATCTTTATGAATCGCATTATTCAGTTGACGCTGTGCTCAACTCTGGTTGCAGGTGTTCACGCCAGTGATATTGAGGAAGTCGTTGTCACTGCGGCACGAGAGGTAAGTACTATTGAGCTCGCTGAAACCCTCGAAATCACCCCTGACTCTGCTGCTCTACTGCGCAAGGCACCAGGGGCAAACGTCAACAGTAACGGCCCCTTGAGTGGTATTCCCCAGTATCGGGGGATGTACGGGAGTCGAATTAATGTAACGGTTGATGGATCGACTCTTAGTTCTGGCGGCCCAAACTGGATGGATCCTCCGCTACACTATGCACCGGCAGCGCAATTAGAGTCCTTGTCGATTTATCGCGGTATCGCCCCCGTAAGCGCTGGTCAGGAAACCATTGGCGGTGCAATTACCGCAAAAACCTGGTCTGGAGAATTCAGTGACAGCGCACAATTTTCTTCACAAGGACGAATACGCGCCGGCACGCAGTCGGTAAACGAAGGACTCTTGACCAGTGTAGCGGTCGTGGCCAGTAACAAAACCCATCGCATCAAAGTTGCAGGACTGACTGAGAGTGGAGACGACGCCCAATTCGACCGTGGAGATATTCTACATACCGAATATGAACGCGATCGCGTCGACCTGGGCTATGGGTATCAGCGCGGTGCCCATAGTTGGCAATTCGATCTCGCTCACAATGAAACGGGTGACAGCGGCAATCCTGCTTTGCCAATGGATATTGAATATATTGATGCCGATTTGGCAAGCCTGAGTTACGACTTTAAGGGTGAAGGATGGAATGTACGCAGTAAAATCTATCACAGCGAAATTGATCACGGCATGAGCAATTTCCATCTACGTCAATTGATGATGGGAATGAACCCACGTATTAATACGGCGACTGGTGATAGCAACGGGATCAAAGTAGCCATTGACTGGGAAGATAACGGCGGCACGTGGCTAGCGGGTTTAGATGGTCACCACGAAACTCATGACTCGGATATTACCGATCGCGACAAGATTGGTTTTTTTGCGCAAAATTTTAGCGGCGCCGAGCGCGAGGTCTGGGGTGTTTTTCTCGAGCGAAACCAGCAATTGAATAGTCGATGGCGTTCAGAACTCGGTTTGCGGTATAACCGGGTAACGATGGACTCTGATTCGGTGAGTTTTTCTAATCCTGGAAATATGATGGCGGCAATGATGCAAATGCGCGCGATGGCGTTTAACAATTCCAATCTAAAGACAAATGACAACAATATTGATTGGGTCGCGAAGCTCTATTATGAAGCAGATCAAGCGACGTCCCTGTATGCAGGTATAGCAAGGAAAACGCGCTCAGCCTCGTATCAGGAACGCTATCTGTGGATGTCGATGGAGGCCACTGCCGGTTTAGCCGATGGAAAAACCTATCTGGGTAACCTCGATTTGGACGCAGAAGTTGCACACGAGCTGGAAATTGGCATAGACATTCTACAAGACGATTTCAGTTTTTCGTTCCGCTCTTTCTATAAACAGGTGGAAGACTATATTCAGGGTACCACCGACGACATTCCTCACATGGGCATGCCCGCAATGCCCGTCGCCGACTTAAAATTTAATAACGTTGATGCACAATTATACGGTTTCGATGTCGAAGCGCACTACCAACTGGATAACCATTGGTCTTTGAATGGCATCGTGAATTTTGTAAGAGGTAAACGTGACGACATAAATGACAACCTATACCGCATAGCACCTTTGAATAGCACTGTCGGGATCACTTATCAAAGTAATCGATGGGCAGCCACGCTCGAATCCGTACTGACAAATAAGCAAGATCAACAATCAACGACCAACGACGAAAAAGAAACCGCCGGTCATGGTTTAGTCAATATGAAGGGCTATTGGCAGGTATCGGAGAAAATCCGTCTCGGTGGTGGTATCGATAATTTGCTCGACAAACAATACAGCGATCATTTAGGCGGCTACAATCGGGTTGCAAACATCGATATTGATCGAGGCGACCGGCTACCGGGTTACGGGCGCAACGTCTTTGCCCGCATTGACTATCAGTGGTAATCGGAAAAAAAACAGCCCAACAACATCTTGTGTTAGTTGGGCTTAGCCAATAACAATCGTTTTTCAAGGGTTACAGCTCGAGGCATAGAACAATTAGCTAGCAAAGACATGTTGCCATTTCTGGATGTGATCTAGTAATGACTAATAGGCAGGTACTTTTAGGCACATCACGGAATGCTGAGTAACGTTTACCGGATCTTTGTTCCGACTTCTGAGTTTCATTTAGTGCGACCACGCAGGCATGTTCTGTAATTCCTTCAATCAAAAACCATGCGGTACCTAACTGCACAAATACAACGACACAAAAATAACAGCTCATTTATTCGAAAAGATAGTCAAAGGCCGTTTCCAACTATCTTTTCATTTTAAGCTCTCTTATGCATTGCGATAGCTTAAGCGATATAATCCCGGCAATACGATCAGAGATAGTAAGGTCGATGAAATAATTCCGCCAATAACTACTGTTGCAAGTGGTCGCTGGACCTCCGCGCCGGTACTGGTATTTAGCGCCATCGGCAGAAAACCTAATGCAGCGACTAAAGCAACCATGATAATCGGCCGCAATCTCAACAGGGCACCACTGCGGATCGAACTATCGATGTCCAAGCCGTTTTTTAAACCATCCCGGAATGCCGAGATCATCATGACTCCGGTGAGCACTGAAACCCCACACAAAGTGATAAAGCCAACAGCAGCGGTAATCGACAAGGGAATATCGCGCATCCATAGCGCTATGACTCCACCGGTCAACGCTAGAGGAACGCCACTAAAAACCAGTGCGGCGTCTTTGATTGAACCGAAGGTCGTCAATAACAAAGCAAAAATCAAAACCAATGTCATTGGAACCAAAAGACTTAAGCGCTCTGTTGCCGATTCCAATTGTTCAAAGGTGCCGCCATACCCCAACCAATAGCCAGGCGGCAATACTATCTGCTCTTCAACGGCCTCCTGTACTTCAGTAACGAAACTACTTAAATCACGACCTCGTACGTTTGCGCTAACCACGAGGCGTCTCTTCCCATTTTCACGAGATATCTGATTAGGTCCAGGAGCCAGTTTAAGCATTGCAACTTCTCCCAGCGGGACGTAGCCACCGCCAGGCAATTGTATTGGCAGCCGCTCCAAGGCCGCCGTATCGTTTCGCAGCTCCTCCGTTAAACGTACAACGATTTCGAAACGTCGATCGCCCTCGAACACTAAACCCGCATTTTTCCCCGCAACTGCAGTCGTTAACACATCTTGCACGTCGGAAACGTTAAGACCATACCGGTATAATGCGTTGCGATCGGCTACGACTGACAAAATGGGCAAGCCAGATACCTGCTCAACTTTCACGCCTTCAGCGCCTGCAATTGTGTTTAGCACTGCCGCGATCTCACCACCAGACTTTAATAGTTTTGTTAAGTCATCACCATAAATTTTAATACCCAGGTCCGAACGAACACCCGATATCAATTCGTTAAAACGCAACTGAATAGGCTGGCTTATTTCGAATGCATTTCCCACCGACAAGTTAAGTTGTTCCTGAATTTCTTCCAGCAATTGCCTCTTGGTCTTTTCCGGGTCAGGCCAGCTTTCTCGTTTTTTCAACATTACGTAGCCGTCCGAAATATTGGGGCCCATAGGATCACTTGCTACCTCCGCAGTGCCAACACGGGAAAAGAAAACATTAACTTCGGGGATTTCCAACACCGCGCGCTCGAGCTGAAATTGCATTTCGAGAGACTGGGATAAACTCGTACCTGGAATTCGTAATGCTTGTACAGCAATATCTCCTTCATCCAGATTAGGGATAAATTCCGTGCCCATTTTCCATGCCGTCCATCCACAAAAAATCACAAAAATAGCGGCTGTGATCAATGCTTCAAGACGAAGTTTCAATGCAAGTTCTAGCAGAGGATTATAAATACGCTTGAGGTAGGCGACAATCATATTGTCTTTCTCTTCAATATGTCCCGTCACTAACAAAGCCACTGAGGCTGGTACAAATGTGAGCGATAATATTAATGCCGAGACTAACGCCATAATTACAGTGAGTGCCATTGGCGTAAACATCTTTCCTTCGACACCGGTCAAAGCAAGAAGGGGAATATTCACCAAGATTACTACTAAGACACTGATTAAGCTCGGTGTAAATACTTCCCGAGTCGCGGAAAAAACCGTTTGAAAACGCTCATCGACCGTCAGAAGACGGCCAACGTGCTGTTGCCGATTGGCCAATCGTAGTATGCAATTCTCTACGATGATAACGGCTCCATCTACAATCAAACCGAAGTCGAGCGCCCCTAAGCTCATTAAATTTGCACTCACTTCTGTCGTGACCATGCCAGAAATCAGCATCAACATCGACAAGGGGATAACCAAAGCAGTGAGTAATGCTGCTCTGAAATTTCCCAGCATTAATAACAGTACCAGAAGTACCAATATGGCGCCTTCGAGCAAATTAGTTTGAACGGTAGCAATGGTTTTATCGACCAACACCGTTCGGTCGTACACCGCCTCCGCAAAGACTCCCGCAGGGAGAGTCTTGTTGATTTCATTTAGCTTTTTTGACACCGCTTCAGAAACTGTTCGACTGTTGGAACCGAGTAACATCACCGCCGTACCGAGCACTGTTTCCTCGCCATTCAGCGTTGCCGCGCCTGTGCGCAGCTGCTTACCAAAACCAACTTCTGCGACTTGCTTAAGGACAACGGGAATGCCATCTTGATAGGAAACGATGACGGTCTCTAAATCGCCAATATCTTCAATTTGTCCCGGTGCGCGAATAAGATACTGTTCACCGTTTTTTTCAATATAACCAGCACCAACGCTAGCGTTATTTTTTTCAATGGCTACCACTAAGTCATCAAAACTTAATCTATAAGCCAACAGTAACGCGGGGTTCGCTGTTATGTGAAATTGCCTGTCGTAGCCGCCGATCGTGTTGATCTCAGTCACACCCGGAACCAAGCGTAACTGTGGCCGAATAACCCAATCCTGAAAATTTCGCAACGCGGTTCCATCGTAAGGCTCCCCGTTATCCTGCCTGGCCTCATCATCTGCACGGACAGCATAATGGAAGATCTCACCAAGTCCGGTCGCAACGGGTCCCATCGCGGGATCGATACCTACTGGCATTTCACTTTTAGCTGCCTGGAGTCGTTCATTGATTAAATTACGCGCAAAATAAATATCAGTTCCCTGCTCAAAAACGACAGTCACCTGCGATAGTGCGTAGCGCGACAACGACCGCGTACTTTTCACCTGCGGCAGACCTGTAATTGCCAGTTCCACCAGGTAGGTCACTCGTTGCTCCACTTCAAGTGGTGAATATCCGGGCGCTTCGGTATTGATTTGTACCTGAACGTTAGTAATATCGGGCACCGCGTCAATCGCTAATCGCTGATAATTAAACACACCGATAGCTGCGGTAACAAATACAAAAAACATAACAATCCAACGCCGAGCGATGGAGAATCGAATTAAATTATCAATCATGTCGCAATCCTGTTCTGGAAAAATCGCAAATTCAAAATGCAACGACCATAGGAAGTCGATGCAATAAGAGACATCTCTTTTTTAATGTCCATGCTCCGCCCCTTCCTTACCCATTTCAGATTTAAGAACGAAACTGTTTTTTTCGACATAACTTTCTCCAACACTCAATCCGCTTAACACTTCATGGAGCTCGCCGTCGGTGCGACCTAAAGCAACTTCCCTAACTTCAAAATCTTCTTTTCCTTTTACAAAAACGACCGTATGGTCTTCCACTATTTGTACCGCACCGCTGCGAATTGCTACAGTGGCGGGTGCTTCAGATTGCATGATTTCCGCGGTAATGAAATGGCCAGGCACCAAAGCAAATTCAGGGTTTTCAAGCAAAACACGGACTACAGTCGTTTGATTGGCGCTGCCAAAAGGCGCGATATAAATCACCTTGCCTTGGCCGCTAACATCAGCCGCATTGCACTTAATTATCGCTTGCTGGCCCAACTTAACTTTGGCTCTGTCTTTCGGGAAGGCAGAAAGGTCTACCCATACCGTAGAAAAATCCACGACCTTAAAAAGCGTTTTATTACTGGTTTGTTCGCCGACATTCGCATTTCGTTCCGTGACGACGCCGTCGATGGCAGATTTAATCGAATACGTTTTTAAACTATCATTACTCTCTACTTCCACCAGAGTTTCACCCTTTCTTACCGGGTCACCTATTTGCTTGTTAACACGAATAACGACTCCTTCAAAACGTGCTGCTATCGACTGCACATTTTGCTCGTTGGGAACGACCTGCCCGTACAAAGGTAAAACTTCTCGAACGCTCTCCAATTTGGCCTTGGCCAAACTAATTCCGGAATAAGCTATTTGTTCAGAAGTGAGTGCAATGCGCTCTTCTTCAGCGCCTCCTCCACGCGCTTGTTGCCCTGACTGTCCGCCGCGATCGTGCGAATCAGACTCCGCGACTACCGGGTTTATCGACTGGGCGGCGACCACAAAACAGAAACTTGCAAAACGACAGGCCTCTTTAAATAATTTCAACATTTTCATAGTGCTAGTCCTTAAAATTTGATTGATCTGAAAACTGGGCTGCAGCCAATGACTGAGCAGTCAGCTGTTCAATTTCAGAACCATAAGTGAGAGCAGCTGCGGCCGCATCAACAACCATTCGACGTGCGTTGAGTAGTTCCCGTTGAGCGGCAACATAATCGAGATAACTGTATCGCCCACGTTCGTAAGCTTTTTGGGTTTCCAGTAGCGCGTCTTTAAGCGAGGGAATTATTTCCTGTCGGAGTGTATTAGCACTAACGATTGCATTTTGACGATTGCCAAAAGCACGGAATAGTTGTGTATGCATCTGGAGCAAAGCCACATCTTTTTGGAACCGGATTTCGTTTCGAGACATCAGCACAGACGAAACTGCGCCGGTGTTTCGTTTGGACGAAAACAAGGGGATGCTGATGCCAGCTGTAAGAGCCGTTTCATCTAATTCCTGAAAACGTCTTACGCCAACAGACCAACGAATGTCACTGCGCGATTCGGTTTTGGCCAGCCGAACTTCAGAGTCTTTAAGCCTTTCTTGAGCAGAAAAAACCTGGATATTCGGGTTACTCTGCATTTTGTCTTTCAGCGGTTTGAATTCAGCATCATTTCCAAAAAGAAACAGGTCGCCGCTGGCTGCAAAATTTTGCGGCGTCGTGTCGCCCCACAATACGGCCAACGCAACTTTCAAAAAAGCCAACTGCTGCTGTTCAGACAAAAGGGTTAAATGCGATTGAGCACGCGCCGCGCTTGCACGCTTGACTTCAGCTGCCGGTGTCGAGCCCGCTTTTGAACGCGCTGTTACCGCGGCTAGTGTCGTGGTTGCCAGTTCGGTGGCTTCGGTCGCTAATGCAACTCGTTCCTGTGCAGCAAGAACATCAATAAAGCGTCGGGTAACTTCGCCAAGTAGTTCAAGTGATTCAACTTCTTTTTGGGCTTTTAGCACTGATCGACTGCTTGCATAAAGCCCACCCCGTGCTTCGCGCTTTCCTCCCATCTCTATCACAGAGGAAAGCGATACCGAGAGTTCTGCCTCATCAAGTCCTTTGAAATCGCCGCTTCCCATGAAATTTTCTAATTCGACGTCAAGTTCATAGGCCGGTTTTAATTTTGCGATATCTTGCCGCCCTTGAAGAGCTGCATCGCGTAATGGGAAAACCTTTAACGACGGATGTTGTTCAAGCGAGCGTTGAATGGCCGCGGTTAAGGTGAGCTGATCTTCTAATAGAGCAGCATTGATGGGTAATATTTGAAAGCCAGAAGCGAAGAAAATCAGCGCCTTCCAGGTTCTGAGCACACACTTACAATTCGCGCCGAAAACCAGCGCGATGAGTTTTGTTTTCATTTGAGCATTCCACGTTAATAAAACAATAAGAAATCACGTAGCAGGACAACTGCCCTGGTGTTTTCTAGTTATCAATAAGTCGTAGAATTAAATTTTTGGGGGACGAAATAATGTAAACATCAATCCGTTAAGGGCCGTTTTATCAAACCCTTTTAAGGCCATAGAAAGACAAGCCGACGAGAGGTCGGTTGAGTTGGTGGTTAAAAAGCTCAGATGAGACCCATGACAATGGCCACAATGGTGGCAATCAAGTTCTGCGTGATCTGAACTAACTGTTGATTCGTCTGTGAATGAAGTCATCGCACCGGCAGAATGTTCCTGAGAATACGATAAATGTTCGTCATCAGATTGATGTGGCTGGCCGGCGCCTGCAATAGTGGCGAATGATTGCAAAGCAATCAGTATAACCAACCAATAAGACAAACATTTTTTCGCCATTTCTATTTTCGCTACCTTTTAGGGCAGGTGATCATTGCATGTTTAGATGCGCCGCATCATAACAAAATAATGGCAACTTCCAAACTGTCGAATAACCATAATTACAAAACTGTCACAAAATGAGCGCACCTGCATCGGTTACTAAAATGGTTGCCAATAATAATCAGCAGGGCTTTGTCAAAAAGCGTTTATTAGCACGCAGCTAGTTGTTTTGAACCGGAACTTTCATGGAGATGTTTTCAAAACGCCGTAAATGAATGCCTGCTCGAAAATAGTACCAACTGCCCAACGCCACAACAGACAATGTCGACAGCAGCGCATAACGCAATGAATCAACCCCATAGGTAGGCTCAAAGAAATCACTGAAAAAACCGACCGAAAACGGCCCTATCCCCAATCCGACAATATTGAGGATGAAAAGATTGATAGCAGCGGCAACCGAGCGCATTTCCACAGGCGTTTGGTTTTGAATGATAGAAAATCCTGAGGCGATATAGACAGTACCTAGTGCGGCAGGAATCACGTAGGCAAGGAGCGCTGCATTGGATGTTTCTGCAAAGAAGGCCACATAGAGAAAGGGAATTGAAATAACGCTTACGATGGCAGCAACCCAAGCCGGCCAATGCAGGCCTCTAGTGGCTGCCAAATGATCTGATATCCGCCCACCAATATAAATGCCAATCGCACCGCCAATACCAATCAGAAGCGCAAGATAGGTCCCCGTTTCCCCTGTACCCATGCCGTGAATCCGGACCAAATAAATGGGTATCCAGATAACCGAAGCGTAACCTGCGAACGCGACAAGAGTACCTGCGGCGACAATATTACGTAAAATGGGATTTGCCGCCATAAATTTCACCACACTCCAAAAAGGCGGGGGCGGCAGTCTTTCCGTAAGTTGTTCAGAATATCCTCGAGCGGGTTCCTTTACCGTAAATCTCACTAACGCCGCGATCAGCAACCCCGGCAAACCTACCACGACAAACGCGACACGCCAGCCATACCATTCATTGATCCAGCCACCGATTAAAAATCCGAGAAGAATACCCCAGTTAACACCCGTGCCGAAGATAGCCATCGCTGTTGCGCGTTTGTGCGGCGGATAAAGATCGGCGATCATAGAGTGAGAGGGAGGGTTTGATCCCGCCTCGCCAACACCCACACCGATTCGAGCCAGCAATAACTGAGAAAAGGTGTTAGCAGCACCGCACAGTGCCGTCATAAAGCTCCAGACGAAAACAGAAAATGCAATTAGGTTGCGACGATTCCTGCGGTCGGCCCACATTGCCATTGGCATACCCAGCGTCGCATAGAAAACGGCGAACATAATTCCGGTCAGCAAGCCCAATTGAGTGTCACTAATCGCCAGCGCTTCTTTTATTGGCTGGCCCAGAATCCCCATAATTTGCCGATCGACATGACTCGAGGTAAAGACCAATACGAGGACAAAAAGTGTGTAATTACGTTCTCCGTCGGTGACAACTAACGGCGAGTTAGATACAGGGGATGGCTCGGCCACTGGAAAATTCCTGGTAGATTATCGTTATTATTTTTTCTATGTCTAAAACGTGGCGTTGACCCATTACAATTTAATGGTTAACCACTCGCCACTTTTGTTACCGGCATCTTGCCTCTGTCGGTCTTAACAATTTACACCATAAACGTCTGATCTCAAAACGCAGCCATGGATAGTTTCTTTCATGGTTGCCCGTAGAGTTATTAACCCTGGAGCAAACCATCAAATTGTCCGGCACGAAGCTTGACTGATTGTCGAGACAAGAGGGAAATAGACACCGATATGATTTCGCCCGCCACTAGCCATGACGATAGCAGGAATGAAATAGTCGCCTCTCAGTATTGATACTATTTCGGAGGATCAATTCGATCGAAATTAGAACTATTCACTCTAAACCAACCTGCGATAGAAAAACGATCGCGCCGTGAGGGAAGGACTTCATGGGGGAATTCTTCGCTTAGAAAAATGGCGACGGTGCCATAGGCCGGTGTAACCTTAACCGGTGACTGCCCAGCATCTGCCGTATAAATGAGTAATTCTCCACCGCTGTCAGGCAGCCAGTCTTTATTTAAATAGACAACAATTGAGAGAACTCTATTGGCTTCGCCTTTAAAGGAGTCCTGATGCTTTTTATAAAAATCGCCTGGTGCATAGTGCGCGAAATGACTTTCAAATGAAAACAGACCTAAAAACAGACGGCGATTAACGTAAGCTTGTAGCGATTCGGCCCAGCCTATCCAGGCGGCTTCTGCGTCACAATCACCTTCGATCCAACTTATTTCGTCGGTTCGAACCAGATCCTTCACCGTGTGATCATCATGACGCCCCACACCAGCTCTCTTAAACTTTGCGGCCGACATTAGCTTTATGCGGTCATTGAGTTTGTCTAGCAGAACAGGCTCCAGGGCATTGTCACGCACGCTGTAACCCTTGGTAGATATATCATCGACGATCGATTCAAACAAAGAAACATCCTTGGAATCGTTATCATCGCCGTGATTATCGGCATTTGATTTCATTTCAGTGCACCATTTACAAGCAGCCACTAACGGAACTGAGATCGACTGTTGGCCACATTTGCATAGCGAGGAAAAAACCCTTTAGTGAAGAGGAGATTCCTGTCCGAAACGCTGCTCTAAAAACTTTATAATTTCCTTCGAATCATACATCCATGTGGTCTTATCATCTTCGTCAATTCGTAGGCAGGGAACCTTAATTTTACCCCCTTCTGTTTCAAGTACACTGCGGTGCTCGCTACCGCGCTGCGAGTTACGCAGCACGATCGGCAAATTCAAACGATGTATCACCCTTCGTGTTTTGACACAAAACGGACAGGCGTAAAATTGGTAGAGTGACAATCCTTCTGACTCTCTAGCTACCTGCAGCTGCTTTGAGCTGGAACGTTGCATTTTTTTTGGACGGGTAAGGAAGTCGAGAAGCACTATTATGCGCCCGAGACCTTCACGCAGAACTTTTAGAATCAATGTCTATACCTTTATGAAATCCCTAAAAGCGCGCATTGTACGCCAAGATGATACCATTGTAGATACTTGAATTTTGACATGGAACATGTAAATGAGAGATTGAACTCCACCGTGGATGCTAGAAAGCTATTGACGAACATCGTATTTTTCGATGCTCATAATGTCAAACTGCTCATCTATACAGCCAGCCGAATGGAAAATTTTGATTTTTACACCCAACTATTAGGTACAATGGCCAGCATATGCTGCCTAGCTTAAGAAACTAAGTGCAGAAGGAACACGCGCAGGGTTGTTCTATTACATTTCGGCCATTTCCAGTCTCAAGCAACAGGAATATTTATGTCGGTACAAACTACTATCGAGAAGAAGCTTACGGACCAACTGACCCCTTCCATACTAGAAGTTGTCAACGAAAGTTACCAACATGCGGGGCATCAGCACGCCGCAACCGATTCGCATTTTAAGGTCACGGTGGTCAGCGATGTGTTTGAAGGAATGCGAAAAGTCGCCAGACACCAAAAAATATACCAAATCTTAGCTGATGAACTAGTCAGCCCGGTCCATGCCTTGGTGATACAGGAATATACACCTCTCGAATGGCAGCAGCGGTAGCCATAAAAACATTAGAAGTATCGTTACCGATTCTGCCCCTCCGATATTTATTTCAAGGTTATTACGGGATTAATAGAAGAGACCTAAATGACAGATCTTGTACAACGGCAAAATAAAGACCCGAAATATGGCTGGCTGATGGTCTTTGTTGTTTTCGTATTGAGCGCGCTATCGTTCGGTTCCTTAGGCGCTATTTCGGTTTTCCTAAAACCACTTGCTGCCGAGTTCGGGTGGAGTCGCGGACAAACATCATTGGGTTATACCTCGATCGCCTTCTCATCGGCACTTTTTGGCCTGTTTTGGGGTGTGGTGGCTGACCGAGTAGGGACCCGATGGTTTGGTGTTATTGCCGCAATCGTGATGACATTTAGCTTATATTTACTGAGTAAACAAAGCAGTATTATTCATTTTTATGCCTTCTACTTTCTCTTTGGTGCGTTTGGCAATGCGATGGTGAGCTCACCACTTTTTGCGAATGTCGGCTTTTGGTTTCGTTACAATCCCGGCTTTGCTTTAGGAATCACGGCTGCCGGCGGCGCTTTTGGACAGGGAGTTGTGCCTTATTTTGCGGGAGTTTCGATTGCAGAATACGGATGGCGCAATACCTATCTCATAATGGCCATCAGCTATTTAGCTATCGCCCTCCCAATTGCATTTTTCATTCGAGAATCTCCCTGGCGCGAAAAGGCACGGGTCGCGCCCCAGGATGAAGTTCGTCACTTTCCACTATCAGAATTCGAAGTGGTCGCCTGGCTCAGCCTGGCGATAATATTCTGCTGTAATTGTATGGCCGTACCGATTGTTCATTTAGTACCGCTGTTAACTGATAATGGACACTCCATGAATTCAGCAACAAGCGTATTTATGGTACTAATGTTTGCAGGCGTTTTCGGTCGCATAATAGGCGGAAAGTTAGGTGATGTCATAGGAGCACTACCTACTTACGCGCTGATGTCATTAGGACAAACTTTTTTCGTTATATGGTTTCCCTATACCGACAATGAATTTGCTTTATACCTATTGGCAATATGTTTCGGCTTCACTTACTCCGGTGTTATGTCGAGTATTTTAGTATGCACCCGAATAATGGTTTCCGCGCGCTTCGCGGCCAGGGCTATGAGCATAACCTCATTTTTTGGCTGGGGAGGTATGGGCCTCGGCGGTTTTATCGCAGGCTTATTGTTCGACATCAGCGGCAACTATGAATGGTCTTACAACTTTGCCTCGGCGATGGGCATAATTAACCTTTCAATTCTCAGCCTGCTTTATCTTCGAATTAGCTCTCAAGGGAAGGTTATGCAACGCGGCGTTACCTGAACGCCTAATTGCTGAGCAAGTCGGTCTCTTCGCACCCTGCGACAAAAAATTATTTTCTGAGCAAAAGCTTAACCACTTCAAACATCACCAACCCCCTCGACAGCTAAGCATACTTTACTATAGTTTGATTTAGGTTGAAGTTTCTCTTCCCTTTTTGTCGTAACTTTTAAGGCAGAAATTCGAAAATACCGTTCTCACATGCGCAAATGCATTAAAAGTGACCAAAATAGGCAGATATCTGGAATTAACTAGCATCACCTTGTGATGTCGTAGCTTCGTAGTCAACGACTCCAATACATCCAAAGGTAATCAGAGGCAATAGACTTGACTAGTAAAACATTAAGCCCAAACGAACTCTACCAAGCTTGCGGCTTGTCTCAGCTTGACTTTGAAACGACCGAGACGCTGACGCCTCTTGAACAACCACTAGGACAACACCGCGCGCTCGACGCGATAGAGTTCGGCATAAATATGGAACACAACTGTTTCAATCTCTTTGTCCATGGAGAGTCCGGACTGGGAAAACACCAACTAGTTCAGCAGATTATTTCCCGAAAAGCGTCGAAAGAACACTCACCTGCTGACTGGTGTTATGTCAATAATTTTGACAACCCTCAAAAACCAAAGCTTCTAAAACTTCCGGCGGGGATGGGACAAAAACTTCGCAGAGACATGGAGTCGTTGGTAGAGGATTTATTAACCGCTCTCCCCTCGTCGTTTCAAAGCGAGGACTATCGAAATCGCAGGCAGGAAATCGAGGACGAATTTCAAGAGCGCCAGGACCACGACTTTAAAAAGCTCGATAGAGAAGCCGCTGAACGTGGCATCACAATAAAGAGAACGCCAACTGGATACGCCCTTGCCCCGGAGATTGACGGAAAGCTGTACGACGCAGAAGATTTTAGCCAGCTACCAAAGGCAGAAAGAGAGCGAATTGAAAAACTAATCGCTGACATCCAACTGGAATTGAAAAAAATTCTCAGCAACCTTCCTCTGCTTCAGAAAGAACACTATCAAAGGACCAAAGCCTTAAATCGCGAAATAACTCAACATACAGTAGAACAACTCATCGCATGGATTGAAAACAGCTATAGAGATGAAAAAAAAGTTATTGAGTATCTCCGCGATGTAAAGAAAAGCGCGATCGAAAATATGGAGGACTTTCTGCCAAACCCTGAGTCACCAGAAATCAAAAATCTCGCTACACAGATAGCCGGATTTCACGAGTATAGTATTAATGTCATCGTCGACAATACCGATACTATTGGAGCGCCCATCGTATTCGAAAGCAATCCAACTTATCAAAACATTTTGGGAAGAACGGAATATGTATCCGAAATGGGTACCCTGCTGACAGATTTCACCCTCATTAAATCCGGGGCCCTGTTGAAAGCTAATGGTGGCTATCTCATATTAGAAGCGCAAAAAGTTTTGAGCCACGCGTTTGCATGGGAAGGACTTAAGAGAGCAATAAAATCCAGAGAAATTAAGATTGAATCGTTTGAATCTATGCTTAGCATGGCAAATACATTAACCCTCGAACCTGAATCTATTCCGCTAAATGTCAAAGTTATTTTAACCGGGGAGCCAACGCTCTACTACTTGCTAAAGGAGTATGATCGCGAGTTTAACGAACTGTTTAAAGTCGCCGCAGACTTTTCAAGCATCACTGAGCGCACTTCGGATAACACTTTACTCTTTGCGCAGCTAATAAGATCCATACAACAAGAAAATAATACTCGTCCTATTAGCAAGCAAGGTGTTGGTCGAATTATTGAGCATGCTTCCCGACTAGCAAACGACAGTGAAAAATTGTCACTACAGATAGACAGCATAAGCGACCTTTTGCACGAGGCAGAGTACTGGACGACCAAGGACAGTAGAGACGTAGTCGACATACAAGACATTGAAAAGGCGATCCAAAAACAGCGATATCGCCAAGACAAATATCGTGAAATCATGCTGGAACAGATCACCCGGGATATAAAACTTATTGATTGCTCGGGGAAGAAAGTTGCTCAAGTCAACGCCCTCTCTGTTATGCAAGTCGGTGACTATGCATTCGGTCAACCTTCACGGATAACAGCCACTGCACGACTGGGACACGGCGGTATTATAGATATCGAACGGGAATCTAAACTGGGAGGACATTTACATTCAAAAGGAGTCATGATTTTGTCTTCTTATCTCGCCAGTCGATTCGCACATAGCGCGCCCCTACCATTGTCAGCAACGCTGGTATTCGAACAATCCTATGGCATGGTCGACGGTGACAGTGCATCAGCCGCAGAGCTCTGTGCTCTACTTTCTGCACTCGGAAGCATTCCGATAAAGCAATCATTCGCTCTTACGGGGTCGGTGAACCAACTGGGTGAAGTTCAAGCAATTGGAGGCGTCAACGAGAAAATCGAAGGATTTTTTGACGTTTGCTCAGCTCGAGGGCTAACCGGAGAGCAAGGAGTACTCATTCCCGAGGTCAATCAAGTACACCTAATGTTACGCAAAGACATACGCGAAGCAGTATCTAATAGACAATTTAGCGTAATCACCGTTCAGCATATCGACGATGTTATGGAATTGTTATCCGGCATGCCAGCGGGTAAAGCAAATAGTAGAAATCAATTTCCAAAGACTAGCTTTAACAAAAAAATTCAAATGAGAATAGACGAATTGCGAAAATTACAGGACCGTTACACACCAGAGCATTCTAACTCCATACAGGAGGCCAAAGAATCATAGTGGAACACGACAAAAGCAAACAGGAAACAGCTACAATACTATTAACTGTGAATGCACAGAGTTACGGTTTGTCCGTTGTGAACTTAGCTGTAGACATGGCCGTATCTTTACAAAGTAATTTACACGGTCTATTTATAGAAGACGAAGACCTCGTAAGCATGGCCGAATTTCCGTTAACCAGAGAGATTTCATTTCCCTCCGGAAGGGAACGACCGACAACTTCTCAATCTATGCAACGATCTCTGAAAGTAGTTGGTGACAAATTTAAGCGCTCTCTAGCAGAGGCTGCGACAAAATCACGCATAAAATGGAGCTACGACTACGTACAAGGCAACAATCGCGAAACCGGATTAGATTATCAGCATAGCAATACCATCACCATTATTGGACAAGCCGGTAATCTACCGCCTCAAATATTTCGGGCACGCCGCCCGCACAAAATATTGATACTTGATGACCGATCCCCCCAGTTCTCCCAGGCTCTTCACGTCATCATGACCAGACTTGAAAACGAAGCCGTTGAATTCGTCATAGCGAGAAACCCGGAGCACACATCTCGACCGTCAAATACAGGCGAAAAAAATTTAGTTCACAGGTTTAAGAATGCGACCTTAACAGAGTTTGACTATAGTCAACTTCAAAACTCCGATCGCAGTACCGATGAATTTGATTACGTGATAGCTTCTAGGAAAGAATTAACAAAATCTTTGAGGAACATGATTACTCGATTGCAATGTTCACTGATTCTTTCATCTTAATTGATTCGCAGTGAAAATATCTGAAACTAGGGACGAATTCTCTTATCGCAATGAATTCTTTGCCCGCCGGTTGTGAAATCAAAATCTGATATCAAGTAGATTAAATTGCATTCTAGGAAAGTTGAATTACTATCAGTGAATAGAGTAAATAGCTGGAAGCGAACAAACACCTGATCCATTTATTGCTCGCCGCCAAATTTTCGAATTCGTAATGCCATTGCTTTTTATAGTTAACGCAAATTTGGGAAGTTCGTTTTCTTACACTTTAGAGGCATCAAGCCCGCGTAAAAATACGAATTATTCTACCTACATAAATATTGAAAATGGAGGATATTTACTATGTCAACCGTTGATAAACTCTTAAGAGTTAAAGGGAACACAGCGTGGACTATCGCGCCTGAGTCCACTGTATATGAAGCTCTCGAAGTCATGTTCGAAAAAGAAATCGGTTCCTTACTAGTTGTTGATGACGACGGGAAACTAATTGGTATTTTTACCGAACGCGACTACGCTCGAAAACTCATTTTGCAAGGCCGGTTCTCAAAAGATACCGCCGTAAAAGACCTGATGACTCACGATGTCTTATATGTCGGCCCAAAAAATACTGTCGTCGATTGTATGAGGATAATGACCAATAAGCGAGTACGCCATATACCCGTTTTGAAAGAAGGACAGATACTCGGGATCGTCACTATCGGGGATGTCGTCAAACAAATTATGTCGGAGCAGGAATCCACTATCCATCAACTAGAGAATTATATCTCGGGCGGATACTGAACCATCAAATCAATGTGACGGCGTTAAAGCCGTCACATTGATTTCTGGCCTTTTTCTGCCTTTTGTAGGCTATGCATGACATTGCAAAAACATCTAAGCTCGCAATTTAAAACGAATGTTCATGTGCTTTAAACCGTGCACAAAACTCGCCTGCAATCGCTCTTCGCTTAATAGTTCCATCGATTCAATTCTCGGAATCAGCTGCTTGAAAAAAAGCCGCATCTCCATCCTCGCCAAAATCAAACCGAGACATTGATGAGGACCGGTTCCAAAAGCCAAATGTCGATTGGGTTTTCGTTCAATATTAAAATCAAATGGCTTTTCAAATACAGCTTCATCGAAATTAGCAGAAGCATAAAAAAGACCTAAGGTCTCGCCTTTCTTTATCGCCGTCCCACCAACGTGACAATCAGCCATCGCAGTCCTCGAAAACTGAGCGACAGGAGTCGACCACCTAATCATTTCTTCGATCGCTAACTTCAGCGCATTTTCATCGTGTACGATTTCTTTAAAGCGTTGCATTTGGTCCGGAAACTTCAACAGGGCGTGCAGCCCACCTGAAATAGCATTGCGTGTTGTATCATGGCCTGCAGTCGCAACAATAGTGTAATAGGAAATGAGTTCTTTATAAGGGAGATACTCCCCGCCGATTTTCCCATTCGCTATATAAGAAGCAAGGTCTTCGGTGGGCGTTTTTCTACGCTGATCAGTAATTTCACTAAAGTAATCGTAAATATCTTTAATGGTGTCGAAAATAGAGAGAGGGTCATCCCCAACGCGTCTCATTTCGGGATCGTCTCCCGCAAATAGTTCATTAGTTAGCTTCAATATCCTCCACTCTTCTTCCTGCGGAACTCCCAATAACTCTGATATTAGTTTTAGTGGCGGCCATACCGCTACATCGGTCACAAAATCCAGTTCGCGCTCAGAACCGTCTCCCATCATCTGATCTAGTATTTCGCCTGTGACAATAGATAGACGATCCTCTAACGATTTTATATTGGATGGTTTGAACCAAGGTTGAGTTAACTCTCTGTATTTGGGATGGTCCGGCGCATCCATCTGTACGAGCGAACGAATTAAACCGCCCTCGCCCGCCGTCATCATAACTTCCATAAGCTTCGGTGAGCCTTCAAGGCGTTTAAAGATCTCGGCAATCACCTCATCTTTCATTTCCGGCGTAGACGCTTGTTTCATCAGAAGCGGCCGTGGTTCACTGGCAAAGATCTCTGGTTGTTTCTCAATTTCTATAATATGTTCGTGCTTAGTGACCGCCCAAAAAGGATCAAACCCATCAGGATAAACTTTTCGGAGTGAATCGTTTTCCCGTAACCAGGAGAAAGCATCATGCGGATGCCCGCCGCGTGCGTAAACTTCCGGTGATATGACGTCATTATCATTGAATTGATAATTTACAGACATTACATTGCCTCTCAATAGTAAAATTATAGATCTTGATCGAATAATATTAGCAAAGATAATCTAATCGTAATTCAGACGAATACTCTACCCGAAAAAACTCAGCGGTGTTCATTATGAAGATTTTCAATCATTTATTATTAGCAAGAAATTTCGGACATTAGGCCCGATTTCGAAATTAAATCATATACGCTCTACACAACAAATACTACCTTATGGAACTGTGAGATCTCCATAAATCAGTGCATAAAACCCATCAAGGAACTAGTGCGAATCATTATTTCAATTGAGAATTCGAGTAATATAGATCAGTAAATTGATGAGGAATTTCCATGTTCTCAATGCACTAGTGATTTCCAAAAGACATTTATTTTCAATAGATTCGACTGAATCCTGACTATATGAAATAGACAAGATAGTTTAGAGGAGGAATGTATGACGTTTTTATTTTGCGGAAGAACCTATAAAACAAGGTATTACACCAACATATTGCTAAATGTAAACTCAAAGTTACGCTCCGCGAATGATGTTCTTTTTGTCTGAAAATATGAACAACCACAACGGAGGATGCCTATCGATCGGCTTACCCCGTCGCAATTTCTTAAGCGGAAAATACCATAACAGTAATTATTTCGATTAACGGGTCCGAAGTTATAAGTTTCTAGAAAATTCTAACTTGAACCCGATAATTAATAATTGTTAATTATTCCTTCTTTTTGAGCTTAACGAAACTGGACGTGCAACTCGCCATCGCCACCAAGGAACCATCTTCATTGAAAAGTGATGCCTCTGCAAACCCGACTGACTTTCCGCGTTTTATCAAACGTCCTTTACCGATTAAACGGCCCAGTTTTCCAATCGAAATAAAGGTCGTTTTCATTTCTAAGGTAGGCATAATTTCACCCCAATCAACCTTCAGCCCAATGGATGCTGACAAAACATCATCTAACATTGCAGACACCATCCCGCCGTGAATTCCGCCCCATTTATTGCAAACTTGTTCGGTTGCGTTGAATGCTATGGTTGCGGTTCCTTCTTCGTCATCGGCTTCCACAAACTCCCATCCCAGGAAAATCGTGGCGGGGGTAGGTTTTTTGATTACTGCGGCTATTACTGGCGGAAGGTTTTCATCACCGGCTTTGTATTTCATTTATTAAACTCCCAACTAAAAACGATATGATTCGATCTGTTAATACTTATGATACAGGTTTATGCGGTTCAAAAAATACTTATAGTCACCTGAGATAAAACCGCTATTTTATTCCTACTTTTTAACTTTATTCTTTAGGTCAAAATAACGGAATAATCATAAGCAGGCGTAAAGGGCGTCAACCAGTAATCTGGATCTCGGTGTCGCGTCTGGATCTGACTGCATCTGATTCATTGCATAACCAAAAGACAGCCTTTTTTCTGCATCGGCAAAGCCGAGAGAACCCCCAGCACCGGCATGACCGAAAGCCTTCTCGTTTGGTCCATAGCTTCCATCGATACCGAGCATGAAACCTCTGGCACGGCGCATCGGCCCACCCGTCACCAGGTCAACCCCATCTTCCTTTTCCAGTTTTGTTCCTCGAGCGATACCTTCGGGGCTAATGAAATCGATACCATTCATTCTTCCTCCATTGGCCATAATACCGTAGACACTGGCAATGCCTCGCGCATTTGCTTGACCGTTAGCTGCGGCAATTTCCGCTTTACGCCATGGATCGGAACTTGCGTCCTTGTAGGGTCTAATAGAAGGGTTCAGCATGGTGATTGCATAAAGCGGAGGGACTACCGGGGGTATATCTGTCGGCTCAGGCTGTAGCCTCGCTCGATTTGGGCCGATCAAGGTCGCACAACGATTTAACTCCGATTCGGGAAGACCAATATAACACTCGGCATTAATAGGTGCCGCAATCTCGTCGTGGAAGTAGCTTCCCATTGTCTTACCGGTAATTCTCAGGAATAATTCCCCAGGTAAATATCCCCACGTAACCGCATGGTAGCCAGCTTCGGTGCCAAGAGTCCACAGTGGTTTTTGCGCCGCAAGCAAGCGCGTCATTTTAGCCCAATCATATAGGTCGGCAACCTCCAGTTTCTCGCTGATACCGCAAACACCGCCCAAGTGAGATAGCACTTGCCCTACAGTCAACTTACTTTTCCCTTCCGCGCCAAACTCGGGCCAATAATCAACAATAGGCGCTTCATAATCGAGTAACCCTTGATCGGCTAGTCTAGCGATGGCGATAGACGCCAGTCCTTTGGTAGTTGAATACACGTTCACCAAGGTATCTTCTTGCCATTTTTTGGTACCGGCCTGGTCCTGGGAGCCACCCCATAAGTCAATAATTTTCTCTCCTTCCAGACAGACACTAAGACAGGCACCCACCTCAATACCCTGCCAATTATCCGTAAACACTTCTCGTACTTTTTCAAATCCGGCGGCGACCGTACCATGAACTTCAACTTGCATATTTGTTCTCCCCTCTCGTGAATTTCTTAACACCCACCGCCATCAACACTTTTTACCGATGGGTCTCTATGCTCAAACCAACTTCCCCTAAATCACCCTTTCTTCAATCAATCTTTTGCCACGGATTTAACCGTTTCGTCTACATTCGCTCATACTAGTTCTCCGCCATTCGCTGTTTGCGGGAAATAGTTGAAATTGCATCGGTAGCCTGTTTTACCGGACCCCCTCCTACAAATAAGAGCAAGCCCAAAAAGCCGGCCAGAGCAGCAATCAAATAGGGTATTTGATATTCATTTTGGCTAACAGTATATATCAATCCTAACAATGCCGGCCCACAAGCAGTTCCTAATGAGGTCAAGAGATTACTTAAGGAAAAAATGCGCGCATAGTCTTTGATACCGTAGGCTGCCGCAATTACTAACGGCTGTAACATCAACAGATTACCGACCGTTGCTCCAAACAATGCTAATCCTATACACAAACTCACGACACTAAAGCCGGTAGAAAGACAGACTAATGAGATCACTTGCAGCAACATCATCGAAATGGCAAAAATTCGAATCGACATTTTCTCAATCACCCAGCCACCGATCAGCCTTCCGACAATACTTGCAACGGGTAAAATCGCGAGAATTAGAGCAGACTGGGCTTGCGTAATTATTTCCCGCGCAAGTCCGTATTGATGCGCGATCCCGCCAACCTGCGCCATCATTATGAAAATGTAGGCAATACTCAGGCACCAAAAGAAACGCCCCCGGCGTGCTTCGCTGAATGACATTCCCCGCTCGAATTCAGACACTGCTTTTGGTCCATGGCCACCACCCTGTTCTTGGCAGCTATTTGAAATACTGTCTTGTTTGCCATCGACAACCGAAGCCCCGTCAACGTTCAAACCCATAGATTCCGGAGTAGATCTCAGCCATATCAAAGCAACGGGAAGAACGCCAATAACATACATTGCGCCCATGATAGGTGCGGCGTTATTTAGACCCAAGGTTTCTACTAACATGGCACAAACCGGTGTAATAACGACGCCACCCAAGGAGAGTCCGGTCGATGCGATTGATAACGCCATCGCCCGTTTATTGTGAAACCATCGTGTCACTAATGTTGTGCCGGGAATCAGACCCGACGCGGAAAACCCAATGCCAAAAATTGCGTAGACGAAATAGAGTTGCCAGACACTTTCAACGATCGAGAGAGCAGATAATGCACCTCCCGACAAAATCGCACCTACACTAATGCAAATCCGGGGATCAAAGTCCTGTATTAATTTCGCCACCCACAATCCCGCGATACCTCCACTAAGAAAGAAGATAGACACCGCAAAGGATACAGACTGCATGGAAAATTCAGGCTTCAAAGAGAGCGCATTAAGTATTACAGCGTGATTGTAAAAACTTAATCCAGACACAAAGGTCAGGATGAAAAGTATGGCAACCGCTACTTTCCAGCCATAATATATTTTTTCTGAATGACTATTCGACATAATATTCTTAAATTTTGTTTACTGAAGTACTCAAATTTCGAGGTAGGAAACCATCCAGAGTCAATTTACGAAAGGCACAGAGTAACCGAAATTCCACCAACGCAGTCGACATAAAATCTAGACGACCGAACTACGTTGTTCCTCGAAACTGACGCTAAAATTTTGGCAGTGACTTTCATTCACTACCGTTTTTTAGCGCTGTAGTAAATCCTGAGTATTTAGGCTGGTCAATGGCGATTTGCGAAACAACATTTTGTCGTAGAAAGGCAGCAAGCCCTTCGTAGTCAAGTGGCATTGTAGCATCGCGCAAAGAGTGTGTTAGCGCCCACTGCAAATCTTCGAGGCTAGCTGTTCTTCCCAGTAGCTTTTCTAGTCCTCGTTGCTCCAAGGCTCTATGCGCCGGACCCAACTCTAGCTCGCGTAATACAATATCAATTGAGTTCGCTGCAACACGGGCAAGGAAATTAGATCGACCTTTGACTTCTGACATAATGTCTTCCCGTAAGAAATCGCGAACACTGGCCAGCAATTCATCAGAGCGAGGCATATTCGACGAAAGAGTCATAGGCGTCGGTGTTAATACCTCAACAGGACCCGGAATCAATAGGTTAACGCAGTCAACCTGGCATTCGGAGCTACGCCGGGCGATAGCGGGACGTTCTACGCTCGCATCCGGGCCGTGACGATAATGGTCTGCCATTCGCAAGCACCCAACGGCCCACCAAAACGATCCAAATACTTCCCAAAATTTCACGTGCTCCGGATCGACCTTATGTCCCGAAACAGATTCATATCCAGCAAACAGATCCTCTCTTGAACCAAAGCCTCCAACCGGAAATTCGCTTTTTCCGAACCGCCAGGAATTCGTACAAATCCATCCGAGATCGCGCATGGGATCTCCGAGATGAGCCAATTCCCAATCGAGCACCGCAACGATACCTGTTTCGGGAGACATCATGATATTGCCGTTGCGAAAATCATTATGTACCAGACAATGCTTATCGACCTTCGGCAAATTCTGCATCAGCCACCGGCCTGTAAAATCAATCATCGGCTGAGCGCAATTAAAGGCTTTGTAACTATCCCACGTTTGCTGGACAAAAGTCTCTGGACTCATTTCAAGAACGTTATCGCCGAGGCCAGCAGCTGCCACATCAATGCTATGAATTCTCGCCAGTGTTTCGCCGCACTGAAACGCGAGCTGGGGCCGGATACTAGCGAACTCACTTCCGCGCGCTATTTTAGCACCTAGCGCTTCGCCATCGAGCCATTCCATAAAGAACCCCTGGCCGAGATCATCGCTCTTTTCAAGGATATAATAGACCTCAGGTTCCGGCACACCCGCCGTTTTGGCAAGCCGAAAAAGCTGGGCCTCGGCAAACAACCCCGGTTTGCCGGGCTCGGAAACATCGTCAAGGGCACCTCCTGACGATCTTCGCAATGCGACTACCCGATCTCCGTCACCCGTGGCTATTTCCAGACGGTAGGTTTCCTGACTAGCCCCCCCTGAAAGACGTTCGAAAGAATTTAGCTTGAAACATCCCGCAATTTCTCTCACCATGACCGTTTCAAGACGCTCTGCGAATGAGTTAGTATTTTCGCTCATTATCTTAATGTTCCTCTCAATACGACTTAGTTAGACTGTTGTGACTATCGTAAAACTCACTAATAGAAATTTATGCACACCTCATTAGCGATGTAAAACCTGGCGCCGGAAATTTCCCAATGACTTATTGTTCGAAATAGGTCTTTAACCTCGACATTCCTTCTTTTATATCCGGGACATCAATGCCAGAATAGGCGAAACGGATATAGTCGTTGGTTTCACCTTCAAGCGGGCGGCCGAAATGTTTTCTTGTACAGAAAGATACATTGGTTTCAACCAAGGTCTCATCCATTAATTGATTAACATCCGTAAACCCTTTTCTTTTCATTATCGACGTAACGCTCGGAAACAAATAAAAGGTGCTATTGGGAGCGCGAATAGAAATACCGTCGATCGCATTCAAACCGGACACAGCAGCGTCGCGGCGTTCCTGCAATACGCGTAATATTTCCTTTGCACCACTATCATCTCCCGCTATCGCTTCCACCATGCCTTTTTGAATAAAATGAGTGGTACAGGATTCTGCATTGATATTGAGTTTATTAACAACATCAATAAACGCCTTAGGTCCAATCGCTGCGCCCAATCTCCAACCGGTCATGGCAAATCGCTTTGAGCAGGTATACAAGATCACTGTTCGCTCTTTCATGCCAGGAATATTGACGATCGATTCGGGACAACCGTCATACTGTATTTCATAATACGCGTCATCGCTAAGAACCCATAAATCGTTTTCTATAGCCAGTTCTGCGAGCATTTGCATTTCTTGTCGCGATGACTGCGCGCCGGTAGGGTTTTGGAAATTATTGTAAATTAGGGCCACGGTTCGTTGAGTGATTGATTGCCGAATCGCCTCTATGTCTAACACGAAACCGGATTGAGTTTCCTTGTAACCGTAGGGAACTGCAACACCTCTTTGAAACTCAATTTGTGATTCGTAGATCGGATACCCGGGATTTGGATAAAGCACTTCCTCTCCAGGATTCATAATTGCAGCCAGAAACTTTCCAATAACCGGTTTCCCTCCCGGCTGAACAGAAACGTGTTCAGGGCCATAAGAAACCTGTCGCTTGCAGCCTACGTCAATAGCGATAGCAGAGCGAAGCTCTGGTATTCCCGCTCCCGGACAATACCCCGTATACCCATCCGCAATGGCTTTCCGGGTCGCATCAACAATATTTCCTGGGGTCGGAATGTTGATGTCACCGAGATGAAAAGGGTAAATTTTATTGCCCTTTGCCGCCCACTGCGCTGCTTTTTCGGAGACAGAAAAAGCCGTTTCGGTACCCAAATGTTTTAACTGCAACGCCAATTTCATTATTTTTCACAAACCAACTGAGACCAAAAGTTATTCGCCATGCCCTAAGGACGGAATGATCTTTAGACACTATATATCAGCGGAGTAATGAGTAATCCGTTGCACGCATAAATACGGATTCTGGACGCTCACGTAAAATCTGACCATCCAGCTGTGACTCTACCGCAACTCTTTGCCATTCTTTATCGCCACCAAAAGACCGCCAGGCACTTTTTGCGGCCTCCATACTATCATGCCGAAGAATATAGATTAAAGTGTCAGAAGAATCAGGCGTATCAGCTGAGTGCCAATAACCGATCGACTCCATATTGAAGCGATCAAAAATACCGATGGTATTATCGCGAAATCGAGCGTCCAAATTTTCGAGCTTGTCCTTATTCGTTTTGTAGATCCTCAATTCAAAAACGCTATTGCTGTTTAGCTCGTTAGAATCATGACTCCTCTTATTCAACAGTGGCGAATAATCGGTAGACGTCATAAAGATCGATTCGGGGGCCTTAGCGAGAATCCGGCCATTAATCTGAGATTCTTTTGCGACTTTCAACCAGTTCGGATCTGCGATGAAATTTTTCCACGACACTTTCGCAGACTCGCGATTTTCGTGTTCAAGAATGTAAATTAAGGTGTTTTTTGATTTGTGTTCATCCTTCGGAACCCAATATCCCAAGGATTTCATACCATGTTTATCAAAAATAGCCTGGGTATGATCGCGAAAACGGGCGTGTAAATTTTCCAACTTTCCATCATTAGTTGTATAGGTTCGCAACTCGTAAATTTGCGCATTTATACCCATTGAAAAAAGCGCTAATCCCATTAACAATATCCTAATAGATATATTTCTTGTAACTGAATAAGTCTTCGGCATTTACTACTCCATTTTATTATTTACAGCAAGCGCAACGCGTAACAGCTGATGCCCTATCTCATGATCCATTTAGTCGTATTGCTTCCCAACAACGGTTTAGACTTTTATACTCTAGATGTAAAATACCACTAAAAACCGTGGCATAGATACTGCTAAATCAAAACTAAAAGAATAGTAATTAATTTTTCCGTCTCTAAGTCCTCAACAAAATTGAAAAAAGGAGGTTCCAGTGATAGCCGGACTTGATCACGTCACCATAAACACAGACAGCCTAACGAAGACCGAACGGTTTTACGTCGATGTTATCGGCCTCGAACTCGCCGCTCGCCCCAATCTGGGAGTCCCGGGAATATGGCTTAAACCACCGGGCGGCAAGCAGGCGATTCTGCATATTCTACTGGACGAGCAAATTCCTTCGCGAACATCGGCCACCAAAACAGCCGTTGATCATATTGCCTTTCACGCCAAAAACTTTAACAAACTGAAACGGTGCATTGTCGAAAGGAAGCTTCCCTGGTGGGGCAATGTTATAGTGGATTTCGGTTTATGGCAGGTGATGGTTTACGATCCAAACGGCGTATTAGTTGAGCTAAACTTTAAGGCTGATACGGAAAACTGTGAAGCGCCTATTATCGACGACAACCAACGTATCTCAAAGAATATGATATTCGAACCGGAAAAATATGACTGTTTAAGGTAGATAGAATCTTTGGGGAAATTGAAAAGTATTGTAGACACTATAAGTATCTGCCGTCGTGATGTCTGTTTAACTGAAACCGGAAAAGTCATTACTAGGACGCATTCCAGTTAAATTCGGACGAATACGCAACAACCCTTTTATACATGCGCAGAGCACAATGTGCTAATGCCCTAGACACCCCCTCAAAGTTTCTACCAATTATGGCGATCCAACATAAAACCAATCACGATCGATATGTTACTAAGCTAAGCTTACCAAAGCCATTCACTTGATTTAGGTTTCTGAAAAGGCGGGTAACTGTCGTATACCCACCTAAAACTTGAGGTTAGAATTTTAGATCGTAACCGATCGCAAAAGTCGAATCATCAATATCGCTGCCATTATCTTTATCCGTTTCGATTGTTGAAAAGTAGAAAAATACTTTTGCAGCTTTACTCAACTTATAGTCGGCACCAACGGCTATTTGAGTTTTTTCGTCTTCACTGTTTAACATTTCAATTTCATTGTATGAATATTGCGCCTTTAGTACCACGGACTTACTAATACTAAATTCGCCACTCAGTAAGTAACCATCTTCATCTTCTTTTTGTGAAGGGCTAGCATCTGAAAGTTCCGCGTCCTGGTACATGAATCCTAACTTTGCAGCGCCCATTTTGTACTCTGCAACCAAGCGAGTCGTATCGCGACTGTCTATGTCACTGTCTCCCGCTAACGCCACGTAAAGGTTGTCTGTTTTATATTTTAGTGCCATCGAGACTCCGTCCGCCAAGCCGTCATCATTGCCACTACCACTGTCTTCACCCGGTACGATCGCACCACTAACAGAGAAATTTCCCATTTTCGGCGTCGTGTACTCAATGATATTGGACTGTCGGTTCTCTCCTTCGAAGATATTACCTATATCGCCCAAGGGTAAATCGTTAAATCTATCGATTTTGCCCTGTGCGCTTTTTGTGGGAGTATCAAACTTACCTCCCTTCAGCGTGCCGAAGTTTCCTGTTAAGCCCGCAAAGATATTGCGCTGTTCGAAAGTATCGTTATTTTTACCACTACCGCTGTCGCCGTCATCAATATATATTTGGTATTCCAGTTGATAAATAGCCGTCAGACTATCGGAAATTTTAATTTTTCCTTTTACACCCAGTCGGGAAGCATTACTCTCCAGCTCCCAATTGTCTTTGTTGGGGCTGCTACTTTCCAAATCATAATTATTGATTGATAATTTTGCATTTCCATAGACAATCGGATCATCGGCAAACGCTCCCATTGAAGTCGTTGTTAGTCCCAACATTGCTATAGATAGTGTTTTTAGTTTCATTTTAGAACCCTTTGGTGAATTTCATCTACTATTATGGCTACCGAAACAGCCTCCCCCTACTCGAACATGAATCAACCTTCCTTTTACCAGCTCCCCCGCTGAGAAAGGCACTTGCTTAAATACGTGTCTCATTATAGCGCATTTTATTTAGTATCTATGAAATTCGACGGGAATTAGCGACCTTCCCAAAGAACTGCGAGTCGTGGTGATGTTCCCCCATAAGAGAAATAGCACTCTTAATCTGCCAGTTACCCGCAAGAAGGCTAGATGCCGGTTACCCCAAGTCAAAAGACTATCAATCAGCATAACAACCAAGCCCGTTACGTTAGACGCCTCTAACATAATCCTATTTCGCTTACCGAAAAAACATAAGAAACAATGTAAGAAACGACAACACTTTTCCCGACCGCACAAAAAACAATCGATGGCAAACGGGTAGAAGAATTCAAACTTTATTGCAAAACTCATGTGGTAATATAGACAAAACAGCGAATCGATAAGGCAAAACCTTTATGAAGGTCAATGGCACTTCCTACACAACGATTTGGTATGACAGTGACAATGAACAAGTCTCTATTATTGACCAAACACAACTACCTCACCGTTTCGATATAATTACTCTCGATACACTGTCAGATTTTTGCCATGCCATATCTAGCATGCAGGTGAGAGGCGCTCCACTTATAGGCGTCACTGCCGCCTATGGGCTAGCTATAGCATTAAGAAAGAACCCGTCCACGCAGAGTGAGAACAAAGCAGCAAGCCAACTGTTGGCCACCCGGCCAACCGCCGTCAATTTGCAGTGGGCAATAAGACGTATGCGAGAAGCAATTAGTACAGCCAGCATTGAATTTCGCGCAGAAAGAGCCCTATTGGAAGCATCTAATATATTCGATGAGGATATTGCCCACTGTTCCGCGATTGGCGACCATGGCAACAAACTACTGAAAGACGCGTATGAAACAAAGACCGATGGATCTCAATTGAATATTTTGACCCATTGCAATGCGGGATGGCTAGCGACGGTAGATTGGGGAACGGCTCTCGCCCCTATCTATAAGGCACATAAGTTGGGCATTCCGATTCACGTTTGGGTCGACGAAACTCGGCCGAGGAACCAGGGCGCCAGTTTAACCGCCTGGGAGTTGCAACAGCACGGTATTAATCACACGGTCATTGCGGACAATACCGGTGGTCACCTTATGCAGAATGGACTGGTCGATTGTTGCATTGTCGGCTCGGACCGAACCACCGCCGCGGGAGATGTATGTAATAAGATTGGCACCTACTTAAAAGCGCTTGCTGCGTTTGACAACAACATTCCCTTCTACGTCGCGTTACCGAGCTCGACCATTGACTGGAGTATCAATGACGGCATTAAACACATACCGATCGAACAGCGAGACAGTCGTGAAGTCACCCACATAACCGGGCTCAACAAACACGGGCAATTAACGGAAGTTCAATTGACGGGAAATTCCCCAGCGGCTAACTATGCATTTGACGTTACGCCCGCAAGATATGTTTCCGCTCTCATTACGGAGATTGGTATTTTTTCCGCCGATCGGCGCGACTTGCAAAAGCTCAAGCAATTACTCAGTTAACCTCATCATTTTTCCCTAATTACGGCTAAAATAAACCGATATGAACAAACAGGACGAAAGACAGCAAGTCATAGACTATGCGTTGAAATTAAACACCACTGGCTTATCACCGGGAAAATCCGGAAATATTAGCGTCCGCTTTAATGAAGGACTGTTAGTTACTCCCAGTGGCGTTGAATATCAACAGTTGTCTCCCAGCGATATTGTCAATATGGACCTGTCCGGTAACGTCAGCGATGACTGCGTTCTACAGCCTTCTAGTGAGTGGCATTTTCACAGTGACCTGTATCAATCTCGCGCCGATATCAATGCTATTGTTCATACCCATTCAACCTACTGTACTGCCCTGGCCTGCACGGGGAGGTCGATTCCCGCCTTTCACTACATGGTCGCCATCGCCGGAGGCAAAGATATACCGATTGCGCCCTACGCCCTATTCGGCACCGAACAACTGTCGGAAAATATCGTCGCATGTTTACAGTCCCGACAGGCGTGTTTGTTGGCAAACCACGGAATGATAGCAATGGGCAGCGATTTAGCCACCGCTTTTAAACTAGCCCAAGAAGTAGAGGCTTTGGCTAAGCAATATTGTATCGCTCTAAAACTCGGCAATTTGAATGTGCTTAGTGATCAGGAGATGATAGAAGTATTGGATAGATTCAAACATTACGGGCAACGCTTATGATAGGCTGGAAGGTCATTATCTATCGGTTTCCCCCTAATCGAACAACGGTTGAATTGAAATGGCTGAAAGTCTATTAATCCTCGCAATATTAGTGTTCGGCGTAAGGGGCTTATTTTTAGGTTTCGTCGGGGTTATTTCACGCGTCGCTGGTATTATTCTTGGTTACATTATCACTTACAGTCAGCAAGAGGCAGTCAGCCAGTACGTACTCGTCAACACGCAATGGGATGTCTCCCCTCTCGTTGTGCAAATCGCTTCCGGGATATGCCTTTTTTTTGGCACGGTATTGGTAACAGGCCTTCTTGTTTCTCTTGTCGTCAGGGTATTGGCTAAAATAATCCCAAGTCTAAAAATTTTACTGGACAACGAATCGATAGGAGGCAGGTGCCTCGGCGCTGTAACCAACGGAGCCATCGGCGCAGCGATTGTCCTAGCAGGAATTTGGGCCTACAACATTGTTGCACAGAAACCACCGGTTGATAGTCAACTACACGCCGTGGCGAACAGCTTCGGAAACTCTGTCTTTACAATGATCGGTGGGGACCAGGCCGTGCCCGCAGCACCCTCTGGAGTAAAAAATCAGGATCAATCCCCTGGCGGTGCGCAGCAGCCAAACAGAAATTCGGGCAGTGCCGTTATCATCAGTGAAGAAAACCCCAATAAGAAATTTTCTATCGAAGCCACCGGAGAGTCGCGAGCAAGCGATTTTCATAGCTCGCCGGAAAATACCGAAGAATCTGCGCTGCTACCTAGAGATAATATTCAAGCTAGCGACAGCATTCAAAAATTACTTTCCAATCCAAAATTGCAGGAAATTGTAACGGAACAGATTGAAAAAAATCCTGAGAAAATACAAGGAATTCTGAACAACCCTCTTGTTAAAAAACTACTGGGAAACAGTTCCGAGAAAGAATAGTCTTGGCAATGACTGTCTACTGAAAATGAATTTTACTCCGAAAGGGAAATACACACGAGCACAGGTAACGACATAAATGAGCAGAAGAATATGAAGATTTGGGTTGACGCTGATGCCTGCCCCAACGTTGTCAAAGAAGTTTTGTATCGAGCCGCGAATAGAGTCCAAATACCAATGACTTTGGTCGCTAATCAATTTTTGAAGACGCCTCCCTCACTCTATATTAATACCGTGCAGGTCGGCGCGGGTTTTGACGTTGCGGACAACTATATAGTCCAGGAAGTAGAACCGGGAGATATTGTGATTACCGCCGACATTCCACTTGCAGCAGAAGTCGTAGAAAAAGGCGCTCAGGGCATAAACCCGAGAGGTATGCTCTATACAAAACAAAATATTAAGCAGGCTCTAGGTATGCGAAATTTTATGGAAGAGATGCGCAATAGCGGACAGGCGAGTGGTGGCCCACCACCGCTCAACGCAAAAGATACGCAACAATTTGCAAATACGCTCGATAAATTATTGGCGAAATTTAAACAACCTAGAACCTAGAACCTAGAACCTAGAACCTAGAACCTAGAACCTAGAACCTAGAACCTAGAACGCATTATTCAAAAATCGACAAGCGATCAAAACTTAAAAATCGTTCTCGAACAGGATATATATTGGTGCATAAACGGTTTTTTCAACTCAAATATCGAAAATAAAAAATATTTTTTCTGTCCCCTTGTTAAATCTTCTGCTGGCCCTTATCTCTAACTTGAAGCAAATATACCGACAAACTATTTTAATATCGTTAGATAGAATTCAGGAGATATAAATGAACACTTTAAACCGCAGCGCTATATTCGATCTAGATCGACTCTTCCGCAATCAGGCACCTACCTATCGCTACTCAACTGCGGAAAAACCCAAAGCAAGTGATGTGGTCGAAAAACCGCGCGTCGACATCAGCGATATTGGCGAATCCTACGAACTGGTTGCTGAACTTCCAGGCATAGACAAAAGCAATATTTTTGTCACTATCGAGGAATCTGACCTGATTATTGAAACAAAATCAGCCGCGAAAGAAGCGGAAGATAACAAGCCGCTTAACATTCGACAAGAGCGTTACTCGGGCAACTACAAACGCAGCTTTAATTTGGGAGAAAACGTTGATCATTCGTCAATCAAGGCGCAATTTAAAGATGGTTTACTCATACTGACGATTGCCAAAAAGAAGGAGGTTGTGCAAAAACCAACGACAATAGAAATTCATTGATAGTCAACCTGACATTGTGAGAAACGTATAGAAATTTCTTAATGGAGCCCATTAGGAAGTTTCTATACAATTTTTTGTAACTTCATTTTCGATAATGACTGATTAGAGAAATCCCCGCTCTAGAAAAAACTAGAAGCATGAAGGCTACTCCTAGTTTAATGACTCTTCGTGTAGCTTGCACCCTTTCCAGATAATATATAGCTCATCGCCAGTCAATATTTCGCCTCAAACCTCTAGCCCTATTCCAGCCCCCTCAGCTTAAAACCATTGCACTATCGGAAAGCCATCCGACAGCGCCCAGCAGTTAACTAAGCCCCTCGATTGAATCATTTTCAAGGCACATAAAAATCGCTTAACGCAAGTGAAAAATGTAACTGCTCAAGGCAATTTCCAGTTCACAAAAATCTAAACTATGTTAACCTGCCGTCAACAATAATGAGCCAGACACACTATGATTACCGAATTTTTCGCCGAATTTTTCTCATCCCAACAGGAATTACTATGGTTTACAACCATCGCTGTTGACCTCGGCTTTTCCGTTCTTCTATTTCGTTTATTTGGCCGACAAGGATTGTACGCATCCATCGTCATTAGCTTGTTATTGGCCAATTTGCAGGGGCCAAAACTCACTCAAATATTTGGCTTACAAACAAGCATGGGAGTCATACTCTATTCGAGCATTTATTTTGCTACCGATTTGCTCAGCGAGCGATATGGAAAAAAAGAAGCGAACCGAGCGGTTATGATCGGTTTTGTGATCAGCATTATGATAATAATCATGACCAGCATCAGTATTATGTACCTGCCGTCGACAAATCCGAAAACAGCGACGTTTGCGATGGACATACATCTTGCGACTGAAACCTTATTTAATTTTACTCCGCGATTCGTTATCGGCTCCCTCCTGGCGTATTTTATTAGCCAGAGTTTTGACGTATGGATATATCATTACATTAAAGAGAAAACTCAGGGTAAGCATTTGTGGCTGCGCAATAATGGATCGACTTTAATTTCGCAAGCAATCGACACGGTTATTTATGGGGTCGTGGTCTGGTGGGGCGTTGTAGACTTTGCTACAGCAATGCAACTAGCAATGGCAAAATATGTATTAAAGGTGGTCATCGCGCTATTTGATACACCCTTTCTTTATTGGGCTAGAAATTGGGATATGCGAGAACAAGATTGGGTGTCTAAACATCCATAGAGATAGATTGTTCTGCGCAAACAGGCCAAAGCCACAGCACAACGGTAAATATGGGCATCGATCTCTCGTTATTTTTCACGCTGCCTAAGACATGTCGATATAGCTGGGATTGATGTAAGGCTATCCAATCAATAGTTTTTTCAATTACTTTTCTGACGTATAATTCACGTGGATCTACCCGACGATAGCAGCATAAATGTGCCGCTATAGATGCTCATATTAAGGAACCCAACATGTTTAAGGTTAATAATTATTTTGACGGAAAAGTTGCCTCTATCGCGTTTCAAACAGATACACTTCCAGCAACAGTCGGAGTAATGGCTGTAGGGGAATACGAGTTTGGCACCTCTCAAAAGGAAACCTTAACCGTGGTAAGCGGTGCTCTTACCGTAAAATTGCCGGATGCAGACGAGTGGCAAACATTTGTAAACAACCAGAGCTTCGTTGTTGAAAGTGACAAAAAGTTCCAACTGAAAGTTACTGTCGAAACAGCCTATTTGTGTACCTACGAATAGGGCGCGAAGGAAGAAACAGGGATGAGTGGTTCAATGGAGCTCGATAAGCAAAACTGTTACTGCGGTAGTGGGTCAACTTTCGCAACGTGCTGTAAACCGCTGTTAACAGGAGCGAAAATCGCGTCGACCGCTGAACAAATGATGCGCTCTCGATACAGCGCATTTTCCACTCGAAATAGCGACTATCTCATACTCACCCATCATCCAGGACAGCGTCGAACCGATGATAAAAAGACACTGCCCAACACATTAGAGAACAGCCACTGGCTCGAGCTTAAGATAGTTGATACCAGCGGAGGCAAAGAATTCGATGATGTCGGCACCGTTGAATTTATCGCGAAATTTGAACAAAATGCCAAGATCCATCTACTCCATGAACGATCAAACTTTGTCAGAGAAGGCGGCCGTTGGTTTTACGTCGATGGAGAGCATTTCGAAACCTCGACTGCTCCGGAAATAAAACTGCGACGGAACGATCCGTGTTGGTGTGGGAGCGGAAAAAAATATAAGAAGTGTCACGCCAATAGCTAGTGGCTCAGAGCCTCTGCGAAGGTATCGAACCACAATATTTGTATAATAGACCTCGATAACCCTTGGATGATAGCTACCAACGTTTTGATCTAAGCGTCTTCTCTTTAGGCTCCTTTTCTTTAAGCACCTTTTCCCTAAACCCCGTTCCCCTAGACAATCTATTAATAGAGGCTGGATTCACCGACAGGGTATTAGGCTTGATATCGATTTGTTTATACAACTTGACCTATTGTGCTATTTTCGCCTGCGAGTGGTAAGATCTTAGCAGTATGACATTTTTGTTTTTGGAACGAGATTTTCGCCGGCGTGCCCCAGTACATGAAGGCGTGAGCGCTTGCATTAGTTCTTAATCGGACATTCCATCTCAATGCACAAAACCATGCTTAGACTACTACGAAGACCGACGCTATCTGCTAACCATCATCGGACAACGGTGAGCCCTCATGGCAGACTAAAAAAAAGCCTATTTGATTTCTTTCAAATCCGCCGTATCGATATTATAAGTAGCAAGATTGGTGGTCTAAAACATAAGAAGCACGGATATAAAAATAGTGTAGCTCTCACGGCTTTAATAAGCGCAACAGCAATGTTTCCATTATCCGCTTTTCCTGCAGAGGCGACCCTCCCTCCAGCCACTAACACTAATAAAAATATTAGCTTGCGGTCTTCACCGTTTTTAAACAGTGAATCTCTAGTTCGTTGGTGGACGCCTGTCACTCAGCATATTTTGGCTACAACCGGTTTAAACGTATCCATTTCATCACCGGCACACTGGGATTCAATTCTGCAGGAAAGCTACGAGGAACAATTTGATCTGTTTATTATTCCCGATCATATGATCCCCTTGCTCCTTGAAAATGAACGAATACTTCCTCTTATCGCATTTAAATTCGAAGTAAATCCGGTACTGATATTTCGCAGTTCCGAGAAGATAAAGTCCTTTCAGGATTTACGCAATAAATGTATCGCCTTGCCGCCGGCCATTACTTTATTTTCAGTCAGAGCAAAAGAATGGCTAGCATCACAAGGCCTGGATTCGCTAAAGGACTATCAAATATTGACCCTGAACAGACTTCCCGAAATCAGCATGGCCGTATTATCGCGCCGTTGTGACGCTGGTATCACGCCAAAGATAACGGTGACAAGATTGTCTGAATCCATTCAGTCGAAACTGTCAATAGAACCAATCTCTGTACCAGATGACAGAGGCAGCGGCTTAAACCTCGTCGCGAAAAGAAACCTGAATAAAAACATCGCCATTACCATCCAGAATGCAATGCTCTCTTTTTCACAATTGAACTCAAACGTTTCGCCTAGCAGCAATGCGAGTTATTATGAGATGGAGAAAATTGACCAGGAGATTCTGGATTCTTATGAACAACAATTCCGATCAATAAAATCATTCATCTCTAGTTATCTAAGCAAATAGGGAAATAAGCAGGAAGCTCTCCGCGTACGCCTAAATTTCCCCATCCGTTTTTTGTTCATTGCTGTCCGACAAGATTTCGTAGGCCTCTCGTACTTCGATAAACTGGAGAATGTTACCGCCTTTATCAGGGTGGTTTTTGGCAGCCAGAGACCGATACCTTGACCTTATGGTTTTCCAGCTTGCATCGGCATCCAGCCCAAGCCTAACAAGCGCATCGGCCCGTTTATCGCTCACCAAATATTGCCGCCAAAAACCGTCTAATAGCGTTTCTACATCATCGGCCGACGTTCCTATAAAGTTGTCCCAGTCCAAATAATAACTCTTTAACAATGGATTGACGTCACCCTTAGTCAAGTATTTTTCATCACTGCTTCCGATAGACTCTAAATAAATTTTTAGCGGAGAAACAAACAAATTCTTGCCTTCTTCTTGTAACTTTTCCTGCAACTGATAGAGAGCATTCATGATCAAAAAATGATTTTGAAAAAGAACGAGTTGAGAATCTTCAGTCGGCTCTGCGGCTTTTAGATAAGGCTTTAATTGCAACATCAATTCGAATTCACTAACAGCATCGACATTGCTTTTCAGAAAACCTAACAGGGGTCCGAGTACTGGATTAGCTGGAGTATGCGCCAACAGAGCACCCCCGCCGTTTAATCATTAACCATTCGATTAGTTCGTACCTCAAAATGTGGCTTCACTGGTTTTGGTTCTATCATCAAGGATCAAAACGGTTTATGCACAAGCTAACGGCAAACAAAGTCTCTACATGGTCACTGCCTGTGGTAAAATGCTTTTTTCGACAAATAACTTCGACGTTTACATGAGTAAAAAAGACGCCATCTATTCAAAAGCCCTCGACTCCATAGCCGATTTTTCCTTTGACGATTCCGTCGCAAAGGTATTTCCCGATATGATTCAGCGTTCTGTTCCCGGCTATAGTACTATAATCGACATGACCGGGGTTATTGCAGAACGTTATGCCCAACCCGGAACTAACTGTTATGATCTAGGAAGTTCGCTCGGTGCTTCAACATTATCGATGCGCCATCGCTTGGAAGACAGAAACTGTCACATTATAGCCGTCGATAATTCAGAACCAATGCTAAGACGGTGCGAAAACATCATTCGCGAGGATAGCGCGACCACACCCGTTGAGCTGCGCCAAGCTGATATGCGCGATGTGATTATCGAAAATGCGTCAGTCGTCGTCCTGAATTTCACCTTACAGTTCATACCACCGGAAGACAGAAATGCTTTCTTAGGCTCCATTTTTGACGGCATGAACAAAGGTGGTATTCTCATTTTATCTGAAAAGATAAAATTCGAAGACGCGCATCTGCAAGAGCTCAACACCGACTTGCACCATCGTTTCAAGCGGGCAAACGGCTATAGCGAAATGGAAATAAGCCAAAAGCGAAGTGCAATTGAAAATGTCCTCATACCTGAAACCATTAATGACCACGAACAACGTTTGGAAGATGTCGGTTTTGGTGGTTTCGACGTATGGTTTCAATGTTTCAATTTCGCTTCATTTGTTGCGATTAAATAGCTCCCACTCGGCAAACCCCTTACATGATTGACTATCGAGAGTTTTTCCACCATTTAAAATTGCAGGCTTCAGATAGCCCAGCGGTTCAGTCCTGGCTGGAACACTTACCGGCCCTGGTCGATAAAGGTCTGGACGAAACACGTTATGGTGATTTACCTCGCTGGAAGGCGGTTTTGGAGCAACTTCCACAATGGCCCGTTGAATCGAACGATATTAACAGTTCCGCCATAACAATAACCGGAAAGGAGAAACCTAGTGCCAAACAGATTGGCCTCCTAACCGAGGTATTGAAGGGTTTACACCCCTGGAGGAAAGGACCCTTCAGCTTTTTTGATGTCGAAATCGACACCGAATGGCGCTCAGACTGGAAATGGGACCGACTAAAAAACAACATAGCGCCGCTTAACAAACGAAAGGTACTGGACGTCGGCTGCGGCAGTGGCTACCACTGCTGGCGTATGCGCGGTGCCGGTGCGGACTTGGTCATAGGCATCGATCCGACCCCGTTATTTGTCACACAGTTTTTCGCCACCCAACATTATATTCAGGACCACAGCGTAACGGTTTTGCCCATGGGAATTGAGGATCTTCCGCCGAAATTGCAGTTTTTTGATACCGTATTCTCTATGGGAATATTATATCACCGGCGCTCCCCGTTCGATCATTTATTGGAACTTCGTAATACACTCTGTTCAGGTGGCGAATTAGTGCTGGAAACCCTGATCATCGAGGGTGAAGAAGGTGAGGCACTGGTGCCGGAGGGTCGCTATGCACGAATGGGAAATGTCTGGTTTCTCCCCACAACAAAGACCCTCAGCTTGTGGTTACGAAAAGTCGGATTTAGGGATATTCAATTGATCGATGTAACGACTACCACTATTGATGAGCAACGCAGTACCGAATGGATGACGTATTATTCCTTGCAACAGTTTTTAGATCCAACGGACAGCAGCAAGACGATAGAGGGGTACCCTGCACCAAAACGTGCCGTAATGACTGCCAAAGCCCCCTAAGATCACGTAGTATAATTACCAGCATGAATAATTTCTAAGGCAATGCGTGCATCGATCGCTCATTAAGATGTATTGCAGTCGTAAGCCGTCCGAATGATTTTGTTAACAACTTCAGCGCTTACGCCGGAAAACAAAAACTTACCTATACGCGACACACGAACCAACATCAGGATCAACAATGTCAGCTCAGCAGAAGACTTCTCGCAAACGCCCCCTCGACGGTATTCGTGTCATAGAATTAGGCCAGCTTCTGGCGGGCCCTTTTACCGGCTCGATGCTTGCTTACTTTGGAGCAGAGGTCATAAAGATAGAATCGCCAAACGGCGGCGATCCCATTAGAGGCTGGCGCGAGGTACAAAATGACACCTCTTTGTGGTGGCATAGCCTGGGACGAAATAAAAAGTCGGTGACGATCGACCTCAAATCTGCGGAAGGCCGAAAGCTCGTCAAGACCTTGATCGACGGAGCGGATGTACTCGTAGAGAACTTTCGACCCGGCGTAATGGAGGAATGGCAACTGGGACCCGATGATGTCAAAAAAGACAATCCAGGCATTATTTATACCCGGATCTCCGGTTACGGCCAGACCGGCCCCAATTCCAGCAAACCTGGTTTTGCCTCCGTTTGTGAGGGCTATAGCGGTTTTCGCTACCTCAATGGGTTTCAGGATCAGGCACCGGTCAGACCCAATCTTAGTATTGGTGACACGATTGCCGGTATTCACGCCGCGCTCGGTGTCGCCTTAGCTATCATCGAACGCGGTAACAATGAGACGGGTGAAGGCCAGGTCATTGACGTCGCACTGTACGAATCCATGTTCAATTTAATGGAGGCTGTAGTGCCGGAATACGATGGCGCTAATATCGTCCGTCAGCCTTCCGGTACAACGATTACCGGTATTGTACCCACCAATACTTATCGGTGCAGCGATGCCAAATATGTCGTTATTGGCGGTAACGGCGAATCAATTTTTAAACGACTTATGGTAGCCGCCGGACGCCTTGATATGGCCGAAAACCCTGAACTGTCTAATAATTCCGGCCGAGTGGTTCACCAACAAGCTATCGACCAAGCGCTAGCAGACTGGTGCATAAAGAATGATTCAAAAACAATCATCGGAATTTTAGAAGCCGAGCGCGTACCCGTTGGCCCGATTTACAACGTAGAGGATATGCTTGCCGACCCGCACTACCAGGCTCGAGGCATGTTTGAACAGGTAGAAATAGACGGAAAACCTCTGAAAATTCCCGCTATTTTACCAAAACTAGACTCGACACCAGGCGAAACTCTCTGGTCGGGACCGAAACTGGGCAGTCATAATGATGAAATCTTAAGCGGACTATTGGGTCTGAATAAGGAACAATTAGCTGCGCTGAGAAAATCGGGTACCATAGTCTGAATGCTCGACAAAACGAAGCCCACCAGCTGTGAGTTTCGCGTCGTGTGCCAGGCCGTTACCGCAAAACATAAATTAAGTACATTTACACTGCAATTGTTTAAAATTTAATCTATAATGAAGACTCAATGACGTCTATTTGAAAAATACTCGCACGATTACCACTGACTAACTCGGAGTCACACAATGGATATTCCCAGTATTGCTACGACGCAGCAAGCGGTGCCACTGGAGAACAGGGATATCTCTCAGCAGACCCAACAAGAACAAAACAACGTTGCACCCACGGCCGTAGAAGCCCCTCAGAGAGCTGAAGAGCAATCCAGGCCAGAAAATCAGGAAGCACCACCCCAGCAACAAATTCAGGACCCGCAAATTTTAGCGGAGCTAAACCGTACTGCGGAACGTGAAAAGGACGAAAGAGTCACCGCGGAGGAAAGAAGCGTGTCTACTGAACAAATTCAGCTACAAACCCAGCTGGACAACGTCAGCACACCCGACCGCGAAGCTTCTTTCCTGATAGAAGCCTAAATGCGGTCTCACTAATAATTCAAATACCTTATATAAATAAAGCTCGCCTGTAAGGCGGGCTTTATTTGCCTTAGACGACCGATCACCAGCGAAATTTGCGATCGACGTGATTTACACCAATCTAACCCTGAGATGGCAGCTGGGAATTTCCTATATAGGCCACCTATCATCGATAATGGGATAATTTCCCCAAGCTAATATAAAAATAATAAACACTCATTAGTGAAAAAAAGTCCGCGCCTCGCTTTAAAAAAGCCAGCTAGTCTATAATAATGCCCGAACCCACAATCACTGACATATTCAATGCCTCAAGTATTTAAACCATTGCTACGTTTATCACTACCCCTGATTCTTCTGATACTCTCAGTTTTCGCTCTCAGTAAAACCGACCTAATCAATACCGGGTATTTACAACTCATCGGTTTTCTTCCGTACGCCATTTTCGCGCTTGTTTTAGGCTTAGCCCACTATTTTAATCGAAGTCGGTTTTTTTCAGCCGCTATTTTAATGTCCGGCGGGTTCTGGATTATCCAAACCTACTTGCAGAATTCACTCCTAGAAACATCGACTTTCTACCTCTTTAACAGCACCAGCTTATTGCTACCGCTAGCGCTATCTTTACTCATAATCTTGCCCGAGAGAGGACTGTGGAATATCCACGGTTTGCTGCCATTATCGATATCACCCCTCTTCTGCGCTGGTAGCTACTTACTTTATGTCAACTTAGACGAAGCGCAATTTCAAACTATCGAAGCTTGGTTCCAATTAAAGCCCTACGAAGGTTACGTCTTATCAATCAATGCCAGTGTGTGGTTTCTTTTTTCGCTTCTCATTGGCCTGACAGCACTTTTCCTGCGCAATACTGAAGCAGAGGCCTCAATGTGCGCTTGCTTGCTTTTCGTTTTCATCACTTTTGCGTTCTTCGACCAAGCACTCATTTCAACCATTATGTTCTCAACAGCGGGACTTGTATTAGCCGCGGGGCTGTTACGCAGTTCTTTTGAAATGGCCTATCGCGATGACCTTACTGGACTGTTAGGGCGGCGGGCATTTAACGAGAAACTAAGGGGATTAGGTCGTAACTATGTCATAGCAATGATGGATGTAGATCATTTTAAAAAGTTCAACGATACTCACGGTCACGACGTCGGTGATGAGGTATTAAAAGTCGTCGCCTTACAGATTTCAGAAGTCACTGGCGGTGGGATCCCCTACCGTTATGGCGGTGAAGAATTTGTCGTCATATTCCCCGGGAAAAAACTAAAACCGTGCATTCCCCACCTTGAAGCCGTCAGAGAAGCCATTGCTGATTACTCTGTCACCTTGCGGAACAAAAACACTCGACCGCCGACATCAAAAGAAGGCGCTAGTAAACGCGGTAAAAGTGTTAAACATCAATCCGTTTCTGTTACGATCAGTATCGGGCTAGCGGAAAAGAATGATAATCAACTTAAGCCTGAACACGTACTTAAGCTCGCCGACGAGGCGCTGTACAAAGCGAAGCAAAATGGACGGAATTGTTTACAACATTAATGCTAAAGGATTTTGTGATACTTCAAAAACGATTATTGCGGTCAACTCAGGTTAGCTATCGTCTCGCCTGATAGCGTATTCTCACAGTCTTTTTGTAGGGATGACAAAGGGAGACGTAAACTTATTTATTGGCCACGCCATTTTTTACTAATAAAAATTCACCACAACACGGACTCTTTTCAATGCAAGCCAGTAAGCGCTACGAAATCTATCGCAATGTCATAAAACGAGTTCTTGCCGACCAGGAAAGTTTGCCGAGCCTACCCGCTATTACTTTAAAGATACGGCAGGCCATAAGCGACGAATCGACCACTGTCGATAAGCTGGTGAAAATCATCAGTACCGACCCTGCACTGAGTACCTTACTCATGAAATACGCTTCCAGTCCAGCGTTCAAAACAGCAAAACCGGCCAATACGCTGAACAGTTTAATTTCACTCATGGGTTTTAGTACCGTTAATAAAATTGTCATGACGCATAGTGTCAGCAGCTTGTTTATCAACCGAAATCCACAGTTAAAAAAGCTCTATACCATTTCAAGAAACAGACAATTAGTTAAAGCCGGATATAGTATTTTTCTAGCACAGCAGTTGGGTTACCGACCAACCGACGAAGTGTTAATGGTGAGTTTTCTGAGCGAAGTAGGCACACTGGCATTACTGGCAGCGCTAGAAGAAGAAGTCCAGATTCCCGATGCCGCCACCTACTTTGAACTGTGCAGGCGGTACAGTAAATCGCTAGGAATTGTTTTATTAACCAAATGGCAAATCGACGAAAATCTGATCAATGCAGTAAAATTGATCGGCCAATGGAATAACAGCCCTAAAGGTCAGCTGGCCCTGTTGGACATCGTTAATCTTGGCCTTTTCCACACGGTTATTCGGACATCAAAGTCTAAGAAAACAAGCTTGCCCGCCGTTAGCGACATTGCTGCGTTCAAAAAACTTATGCCTCAGTACCGCGCTGTTGATAATATTGGGCAGTTGTCACTCGTTTCGGAAAACCAGAAGCAAATTGACGACCTCATCCGGTCAATGAACTAAATATTATTCGAGGAATAGAACGACCCAAGGCAAGTCTAAAATATTCAAATTACTTCTGGGTTGATATTCGGCAAGTCAAAAATAGAACCTGATTACTAACAAGCTAGAATTACAAGCCGTTGGCAGCCTTAAACGAATCGACATTAACTCTCGCCATCCACCGTTATCTTTTCCATATTCCTTCGCATTTCACTGGAAATCTTGACCGGTTTATTGCTGACCCTGTTAACAAACACATGGGTAAAATGGCCGAAAGCGCAAGCCTGTGGTTCGTTTTCCTTGAATATTGCCAGACCATACTGAACGGAGCTATTCCCTAATCGATCAATCCTTAATCCCACTTCGAGTTTATCGGGAAAAGCGACAGGCGCTAAATATTCACAGCCGGAGCTAACCACTAAACCGATCACTTCACTTTTTAGAATATCCAAGCCGCAATGCTTGATCAAAAACGTATTTGCAGCGGTATCAAAGTAAGAATAGTAGGTAACGTTATTAACGTGTCCATAAACGTCGTTGTCCATCCAGCGGGTATTCATGGGATAAGATATTTTGTAATCACCCCGGGTTACATCAATTTTTTGAGCCATAATACTGCCATTTTGTGTATGAGATTGTCGCTGTCGTCACGATTGAACGTTGCGATTTAAAGTTGTGATCAAGAACTACAATCGAGAGTTACGATCGAGGCCTATTCCTCCTAAAAAACCGAGGAGTAAATAGCCAGGGCGTCCTCGCGGCTTACTTCTCGCGGATTATTTATCAGTAAGCGTTGCTGTAACATCGCATCATCGGCCAACATAGCGAGATCACTTTCGGCGATATTCATTTCGCGTAAGGTCTTAGGTAATTCAACCTCATCGATTAAGCCCTCGATCTTTGCGATAAAAGCCGCCACACCGCCGGAATTATTCCCACTATCGACATAGGGCAATAGCTCCGCATACAAATCGCCGGCACTTGACGCGTTAAAACGTAAAACGGGAGGCAATACCAAAGAATTACTTAAACCATGGGGGATATGGAAATTCCCACCTAACGGATAGGCTAATGCATGAACCGCAGCAACCGGAGCGTTTGAAAAAGATTGGCCTGCCATCATGGCGCCCAGTAACATATCGCTACGCGCCTCCAAATTCCGACCGTTATGAACAGCCTCGACGATGCTGGCAGACATTAGACTCAAGGCTTGTTTCGATAACATATCTGAATACACATTTTTTTTGTGCTTCGTTGTATAAGCTTCGATAGCGTGCACCATCGCGTCGATCCCGGTAGCCGCTGTAATATGCGCAGGTAAACCGACCGTTAATTCCGCATCCAATAGGGCAAGATCCGGTAACAATTGTTTACTGACAACCCCCGCTTTGGTTGTTTCTCCTGTCGTAATAATGGATACAGCGGTGACTTCAGAGCCGGTGCCCGCTGTGGTTGGCACTTGTATTAACGGCAACCGCTTGCCCGTCACTTGATCAATTCCGTACATTTCACCTAACGGTTGATCATTAATTGTCATCACGGACACTAATTTCGCCACATCCATAGAACTGCCACCACCAAAGCCGATAACTCCGTCGATATTCTCACGACGGGCAATTTCGACTGTCGACAAAACCAAGGCCTCTGGAGGATCTGCCAAAACATCACTGTAAAGCAAAACACTGATCCCAGCGCTTTCGATGAGCTTAATCAGAGGCTGCGCCATTCCAGTTTGCAAAATGCCGGGATCAGTGATGAACATGACACGCTGCATCCCGAGAGTTTTACAATAATCACTGAGTTTTTTTGCAGCACCGATTTCGCAAACGACATTGCGAGTCGTAGTAAATTCAAAATTGTGCATGGTTATCTCTCATTTAAAATACGAACTGTACGGCAACAACCCGACCGGTGTAAGTAGCGGATCCGTCGACCAAGATGAAGGTATGACTTATGTCGTCTATTGTGCCGCATTTATCTATAAATCACTACGCCATCGCATTCTCGCACTCTTCCTTTTGCACCGTTCAATGTCTTATCGTTGATTGTTGCACCGCATGCAGCCATCGATCACGAGTTTTTGGTGTGATATTTTAGACTGATTTAATTTAAGACAGTGACGATAGAGACTTTTCCGCCAGATCATAGCCAAACTGAATCATTTCTTCTCCACGATCAAATTCGAGCGTACCGCAGAGATTGCGTGGAACTTCCAATACCAGGTCGGGTGGGTAGGCAGCTAGCTTCTGCCTGGCGATAGCCCCCTGCATCGTATCGAAGGCCTGATCGGCAATGGTATACAAACTAAGACTGGGTTTTGTCGCTACCTCCGGACTAAATGATTCAATAAATTGATCTATACGCTGCCTAAACATCGATGATTCTTCATCCGTGTCGGACGGCTTGTTGGTATTCGTCTCACCCGGCTCGTGAACGAGCGTTAGGTCCGGCGCGCCCGCTAAATTAACCGCAAAAGTTTGATCGGTATGATCCCCAAAAGTCGGCGCGATGGGTACAGGATTTAAAATACCCCCATCGAGCAATTGTATGCCTTTGCGCTCAAACGGCGTAAACAGGAGGGGCAGTGAGATAGAGGCTCGAATAGCATCGAAAATTGGCCCCTGGCGGATCCACACCTCTTTCTCGTTCGCTATATCTGCAGCAACGGCGGTAAACGGTATGGACAGGTCTTCTATTAAACTTTCTCCGGTCAAGGCGATTAGCGTGTTAATAATTTTATCGCCTTTGACCAGACCTCCCGATCCGAACGAAAAATCCAACAGTTTGAGTTGTTCGACTTTATTTATCGCTTTAACCCAATGACTAAATTCATCGAGTTTGCCAAGCGCATAAACACCTCCGACTAAGGCACCGATGGAGCAACCTGCAATCGAATCAATGGAATAATCGTGTTCCTCCAGCCAATTGATTATTCCTATATGTGCCAATCCACGAGCACCACCACTACCCAGTACCAAAGATATTGACCGACCAGAATGTGCCATGTCTAAAACCCGATTGATTTTTCCTGCAGTTAATAATTCGACGGACTGGTCAGGATAATAACATTACATAACAACACCCAGCCAGTCACCCACCGCCGCTGTTAAGGCCATCGCAAGAGCTCCCCAAAAGGTAACCCGTATCGCCCCAACGCCAATCGATGCGCCTCCCGCACGCGCGGCCAAACCGCCCAGAACAGCTAAAAAGAGCAAGGACATACTGGCGACCCACATAATCAAATTTTCTTCCGATACCAGAAACACAGCCAGCAGCGGTAAAGCCGCGCCCGCTGAAAATGATACGGCCGAATAAAGTGCTGCCTGAATAGGACGCGCACTCACTTGTTCAAAAATGCCCAATTCGTCTCGAGCATGAGCAGCCAGTGCATCGTGCTCAGTTAATTGCTTGGCCACTTGATAGGCGAGGTCTACATCCAGGCCTCGCTCAATATAGATCTCGGTGAGCTCATCCATCTCGTACTCTGGATTGTCTTTCAGGTGGCGTAACTCCAATTCAAGCTCCGCTTTTTCCGTGTCCGATTGTGAGCTAACAGATACGTATTCTCCCGCTGCCATGGACATAGTCCCGGCCACCAATCCAGCGATACCGGCCAACAATATATCGGCATGTGCGGCCTGTGCCGCAGCAACACCAATAACAAGACTGGCAGTGGATACAATGCCGTCATTGGCGCCTAGCACCGCGGCTCTCAACCAGGCAATGCGGTGGGAGCGATGTGCTTCATTGTGTGACATGAAAATACCCAAGATAAAAGCTATTGCGCGAAAACGACCGTAGGAAAGGCATGATAATCCAGACAGTCGCCGAGAAGTGAGGTTATTTATCGACGCCCCAGCGTTTTACCACGTCCGTTTCGATATCAAACAAATCCAGAACCCGGCCAACACTGTGATTAACGAGATCATCGATTGTCTCTGGCTTATTATAAAATGCCGGTACAGGAGGCGCTATAATAGCGCCCATTTCCGAGAGTGCAGTCATGCTTCGCAAGTGCCCGGTGTGCAACGGCGCCTCTCTCACCATTAACACTAATTTTCGTCTTTCCTTTAAAACCACATCCGCCGCTCGAGTTAACAGTGTTGAAGTAATGCCTGTCGCAATTTCCGACATACTTCGAATAGAGCAAGGGGCGACTATCATGCCAATCGAGGGAAAAGAGCCACTGGCAATGGATGCTCCGATATTTTTAGCTGAATGCACAACATCAGCCATAGCGTGGACCGCCTCAAGTTTGAGATCCATTTCATAGTTCAACGTAAGCTCTGCGGGCTTGCTCATTACCAGATGTGTTTCAATATCCGTAGGCTGAAGGAGCTGTAACATACGCACGCCATACACGATACCTGATGCCCCCGATATCCCGACGATAAGCCGCTGTTTTCTCGATTGTAAATTGTCAGACATTTCCATCGCTCCTTTGAGAATGCTATTAGACTATTAACGACCCCCTCATCGCAATATAGCAAATGCAGTTATTATCCAGTTTAACAAAAATCCCTAGCTGCCGGCCCGTTCGTGTCGCCGATAGCCGAGTCAATTCGCGAACAACAACGCTATTGATCACTGCCTGGAAAACGAGTATCCGCATTGTAAAGTCGATCACAAGACAGTCTCGACGTGAGAGATGCTCTTAACCCCAACCAAAAAGTAGCTCAATCGACCGATACTCAATAGTCGACCTGCAGTTTAAATGCTAACCTATTGCCCGAACCGGCTTTAGGCAGGGCAAGTAAGCACTGTTCGCTCATTCATAATAAGGAAAATCACCGTGTTAATTCAGAGAATCGCCATTTTCATTTTACTTGTATCCTCCGCCTGCTTCGCAATCGGCGATGATATTAGCTCCGGAAACGCCAATCCTTCGCCGGAAGCGACACAACTGATCGAATCCCTCGGACTTCGCGAGGGTGGACAGCCGTTAAGCCAGCACCCTCGATGGGAGCAACCGGATTATATTGTGGCCATCATCCCCCCTCAATTCAAACCCATCGCTGGAGCAATGATCAATAAACTCAAAAAGTCTGCGGGCAATATTGAGATTAAATCTTATACACCCACGACTGAGGATTTGCCAGAGTATGTAAAAAACGCAACCGTTGTTTTTGGCGCGTGCTCTAAATCACTCCTTGAACAAATACCTAACCTCATCTGGATTCAAATCAATAGTTCCGGCTCTGAATCTTGCACCTCTCAAGCGGGAGTGAAATCAGGAGACTTTATTCTTAGCAATGCGCAAAAAATGGGCTCCGTCCCAATCGCCGAGCACGCCATAAGTCTAGCCTTAATGCTCAATAGAAACCTGCATCGTTACTACAGCAACCAGCGCGATGGGAAGTGGATAAGACGGCTTCCTAAGGTCCGAGGGCCCGGTGAATTGAGCGAAAAAACGTTATTAGTTCTGGGACTTGGCGGCATTGGAACGGAGGTCGCAAAAAGAGCACATGCACTCGGCCTGCGAGTTATCGCCACCCGCAACTCAAGTAGAACCGGTCCTGATTATGTTGCAAAAGTCGGTCTAGCCAGTGACATCTATGCCTTGGCCAAAGAAGCCGATTTTGTTGTTAATGCGCTGCCGTTAACCCCCAAAACAAACAATTTGATCAACAAACAGTTTTTTTCAGCACTGAAGAAAGGCAGCCACTACATTTCGGTAGGTCGCGGTAAAACGACAAACATCGCTGATTTAATAACCGCATTGAACGAAGGTCAACTAGCTGGCGCAGCACTGGACGTCACCGACCCGGAACCATTGCCGGGGGATCATCCGCTGTGGAAAAGAAATGACGTTATTATTACCCCACATGTCGCAGGTTTTTCAATGCCTGCAGTGCAGCGTAGTTTTATTTTGTACCAGGAAAATTTGCGTCGCTATCTAAATGGTGAAAAACTCCTGAATGTCGTCGATATAGAACGAGGATACTGAAGCGCGTTTTGTTCGCCCAGTTCTTTTAAAAGTAAAAGTAGTGTGAGCCAAAAGCTGTCCTTTTATGGTTTGACATAAGTAACGCACTCTCCCATTACACTGGCTTATGCGACAGGAAACAGTACTGAAGATCCGTTACCTGTGCTAAAAAGTTTGGGATGTTTTATCCTGGGGACTATAATTTAGCAGTCCGAAGGAATTTCGATTATTTTATTGCAAAAGGTCTAAGATCCTATGTCTAAGAATGCCGGCCTATCTCAAGGGATGCTGCTATTTCGGCTAAATAGATCTCAAATGTTTGCCATTGGTACACTTAAAATCAAAGAGCTCGTACCCTACCTCAAACTAACATTGCTGCCGCATTCCCACCCTGCGGTTATGGGCTCAACAAATATCAGAGGCGATACCATAACCGTCATCGATATGGCTGCGGCGGTGGGATACGCGCCACTCAGCGAGGAAGAAAAACCCAATTGCCACATTATCGTTACCGACTGTCAACGGATGGTCGTGGGCTTTATGGTCCGCAGCATCGACAGAATAATTAATTGTAGCTGGAGAGACATTAGCTCACCGCCGAAAAACCTGGGCGCCAAGGCGTTTCTGTCGGGCGTTACAGAAATCGATGAACAGCTAATCCAGCTACTCGACGTGGAATTGCTGATCGCCAACATGTTTCCTCAAACTGAGCAGAGTGAAATTGCTTTAAGTAACGAGCAAAGTGAAAGATTAAAAGGACTGAATATACTGCTGGTAGATGATTCAGTCGTAGCGCGTAGACAATTATCCGATGCCCTTAATAAATTGGATATTCCTTATCAGGTAACGGTTAACGGCAAAGATGCGCTTGATATAATGGTCGACGATGCGAGCGCCGGCAACCCCATTAATATTCTCGTGAGCGATATAGAAATGCCTGGGTTAGATGGTTACGAACTCGCCTTTGAAGTAAAAAACAATGCAACTATCGCCTCCGCTTATATCATCCTCCACACATCTCTCTCCAGTGAAATTAGTATTGGCCAGGCCCACCAGGTCGGCGCGAACGAAGCGTTGACAAAGTTTGATGCGAAGGAGCTTATTCAGGCAATGTTGCGCGGAGCAGAACAACACAATGGTGCCTAATTTCCAACAGGTCGGACCGCGTTATGTCGAATTGTTGGCTCTCGTGCAACTGACATAGCTGTAACATAGCGGCTGAATCGTTGTACCAGAAACACAGTACCTGAATCGCTATACTTGAAACACAATACCTAAAATACAGCACCTAAAATCTAGTATCTGCGACATCCTATGCGCAACGTAGACCGCCAGCAAAGTTCAACCACCACCTAAATCAACGCTCTGTCATGACGTCATTTTTCTGCCGATACCCAAACGATCGTACCTCAAAATTTTTCGCAAACGGGCTCTTTGTCAGCAGGGTTCAGCAACGTTTGACAAGACGTGTCGATTACAGCTATATATAAGTTAATAGTATTGGTCACGTTTAGAGGTTTTCGCCTCTTAAGAAGGCATATGATGGAGTCCGAAAATCGTCGTCACTTTGAGCGTTACCCCGCAGGACATCTAAAAGTCCTTATTAAATCTATTCGAGCCGAAGATGGTAGTTGGGTAAAAGGGTTCTTAAACTCCGTCGACTTTAATCGTTACGGAATTGGGCTCGAAACCGAACACTGCTTTCCTATTGGCGACCACGTTGCACTGGTCATACGAACAGACGACTCTACCCTCACTGAAATAAGTGGTATCGTCTGTAACCGAAACAAATGTGACGAGGGTTATCGCTGTGGGGTCCGTTTCAATCTAGGGACAACCGATGATGATTTGTATTTAATTGAAGAGCGTGCAGCCGCCATCGTACATTAGTCGACGAGTTTATAGACGTTCGCAGCGAACATTCTCCCCCTCTTTCCCGATTCTAATACCGCCTTCAGCTGACTCTCAAAAACGATCGGATCGAATGAGCGCAGAAATGATAGCCGCTCGAATTTTCAATCGCTACTATCTATTCTGAGTTATTCTGAAGCAAAGTCGAGAGCTGCCACTGAAGGGCAAACGCCGCAGCCACTTAAACCGTGAATCGGTCGACTTGTTCAGCACCGATAAGCTATGATCACCTTTTTGCCTATGCTTAAAATCACAACAATAATCAAATTCCGGGGATTACAGCAACATATTACCCGATTTAATGAAGGAGACCGCTGTGCCTGAAAGCAACAGCAACCCTGTTAGCAAGTTTCTAAAAGCCGCATCACAAATTGAAGCGAATGAGGTCAAAGCGACTTTAAGCGCTTTTCTGTTTGTTGTTATTTTAATGTCAGCTTATTACATTCTTCGCCCCGTGCGCGACGCCATGGCAAGTGACTGGACGGATGCCGAAGTCAGTTGGCTGTGGACGCTCAACTTTTTTATCAGTACGGCGGTTGTTGCCGTCTATGGCATTGCCGTTTCACGCTTTCGCTTCCAACTGCTCGTACCGGCGATGTACGGTTTTTTTGCCCTCACCTTTGTCGTTTTTTATGTCGTTGCATCATCGTCGGGCGACCGCACATTAATCGACAAGTCATTTTATGTCTGGGTCAGCGTCTTTAGTCTTTTCCATATTTCCGTCTTCTGGAGCTTCATGTCCGACTTGTTCAACAAAGAACAGGCTGGCAGACTCTTTAGTATCATTGCGGCCGGCGCCAGTGTCGGCGGGCTAATAGGCCCTTCGATTCCGTCGTTTTTCTCCGAATCGCTCGGTACCGATAATCTAATGCTCATTGCCAGCGTGATGCTATTAATCCCGATACCGATCATTTTCTATTTACAGGCCTTGAAATCCACTGACTTACATAATGCGGATTTATCCCCAAATACTGCCGGAGCCGCTATTGGCGGTAACCCTTTTGCAGGCTTCAAACTGTTTTTCTCAAACCCCTATTTATTGGGAATCGGCCTCTTCATTTTTCTTTATACGGGAATCAGCTCCTTTGTGTATTTCGAATTGAAAAACTTACTGGCCGACCTGAGCCGCGCCGAGCGCACTGCTGTCTGGGCGCAGATGGACTTGGCGGTCAATACCTTATCGCTTGCAACAGGCTTATTTGCCACCGGTCGTATTGTCAGTAAATTCGGTATGCCGGTAACGATCGCTCTCGTTCCAGTGCTGATTTGCGTCGGTTTGATCGTGATAGCGATTTCACCGCTGATGGCGGTTGTGGTCGGCTTACAGATCATCCGAAGGGCAGGCAACTACGCCGTCACCCGACCCGCTCGTGAAATGCTCTTTACCCGCGTTGACCGCGAAACCCGCTTCAAAGCAAAACCGGTCATCGATATTGTTGCCTACCGCGGCGGCGATACCCTGATGGCCTGGTTATTTACTGGATTAACACAAGGTTTGGGTTTAGGTTTAGCAGCTGTCGCCATTGTTGGTGCTGGCATCGCTGCGCTATGGGCAATAGTGGGAATTTATCTGGGTCGTTGGTTTGAACGAGAAGATGGCTCTTTAGATTAACATGCAAATCGATTCACGGCATAAAACATAAAAAGAGGGTACGCCATGCAAGAGGAAATAGACCAGTTTCAGGCCATCTATAACACCATCATCGAGTTTTTCGTCAATTACAGTTTTCAGTTATTTGGCGCAATCGTTATTATGATGATTGGGGTTTTTGTGGCGACCCGGCTGGCGCGCAGCGTTGAGAAGTTGTGTCTAAAGAAGAACATCGACGTCACCTTAAGCCACTTTCTAGCAAGTTTTACCAAGATCGCCTTTATCGTGGCGATTGCTATCATATCTTTAGGTAAAATCGGCATCAGTGTTTCTCCCTTTGTTGCAGTCATAGGTGCAATTTCACTGGGTGCAGGCTTGGCTGTTCAAGGACTATTGTCCAACTACAGTGCAGGCCTAAATATCATTCTAACTCGGCCTTTTGTGGTGGGTGACACAATTATGGTGCAAAACGTGACCGGTATTGTTACCGAAGTACAGTTGGCTTTGACCATCCTTACCGACGAAGACGGCGTGAAAATTTCCATTCCAAATCGACATATCGTCGGTGAAATAATTCACAATTCCAATAAGTATAAATTAGCGGAATCCAACATCGGCATCGCCTATGGTTCCGACACGGACAAAGTAATCGAAGTCATTCGCGAGTCACTTAAACAGCATGACATTACTCTAACGCCACCACCGCTGATTGGAATCGATAGCTTCGGCGACAGTGGGATTAACTTCGGCGTTCGCTTTTGGGTGCCGACTGAGCGTTTCCACGAAATCCGCTTTAAGGTGAATAACAGCATTTACCAAGCAATTGCCGAAGCTGGATTCGAGATACCATTCCCGCAACGAGAAGTGAGATACCTTAACGAACAGTAAATGAATTTGTACGAAATAAGAAAGAGACTACGCCGATGGATAAGCTAATGGCTGGCTTCTCGGCGTTTTTGCAGTAATTGAGCGCTTTGTTTCTTGACGATATGTTGGATTAACAACTCTTGATCGGTCTGACTGATGTCTGGAAAAGAAAGACGCAAAAAATAGTAATTATCATCCACCACTTCTTCGGGTTCGCGTAACTCACACGCCACTACTTCTGCCAGCGTAACAATGGTCAATTCAGCCGGAAGAACAACGATATCAAGTTGTAAAATCTGTCCAACTTTCAGCATTTCACTATTAGCAAAGCCCATTCCACAAGCACTGACGTTAACTTCTCGAACTGAATAGGGCTCGGTCTTAGGTAGGCTCGAGTCAATATCCATCTGAGAGACGATAAAGTTAAGTTTCTTATTTAACAGACCAAGAAGCTCAGCGGCGATGGGCGATTGTACTTTACAGGCATCTAACAGGGTGTGGATTCGGTTGTCGAAATTAGCCGCGTAATCGATCGCTCCTTGATGCGACCTTACTTCTTTGGTGAAAACTTTAGCCTCTTCTTTCCCTAGCAAACGGTAAGTTATACCCATAGAATCATTAATTCTAAAATACTGTCTTCTTTCTTCCATCATAATAACGTTTATGCTTAATGTTGTAGGCGGCTGGTGCTCCATGCAGGTGGAATTGAACGGCCGCAGGGTTAATACTCCGTCAAGTTAGAATATTTCGTCAGCATTCAATCTGAAAACGGGTGCATCTTCTAGCTCCAAGGATTCGTAGTATTCGGGGTCTTCATCTTTAAGAACTTCCAATTCATCCTTTAGCCCTTCAGCGAGCCCTTGTTGAATAACAATCTCAACTCGTCTGTTTTTGGCCCGTCCAGCAGCAGTTTCATTACTGTCCAAAGGTTGGGTTGAACCGAAACCTCGCACTTCAATACGCCGCGGGTTAATGATGCCATCCGTCTCCAACTCTTCAACCACGGACGCTGAACGACTGGCGGACAGTTCCCAATTCGAGCGGAAATTCTTGGCTGATCTGAACGGCACATTATCGGTATGTCCCTGCACTGAAATCGATCCCTCTATCGTTCCGAGGACATCACGAACTTCTTCCAAAATGGGAATATAGTTAGTGACAAGAGCCGCCGAACCCGACGGAAAAGATCCTTTCTCGCGAATCCGCACCACTATCTGTCGACCCTTTGTTTCAATTTCAACCTCACCTTTCGCGATTTGATCATTGAGCGCTTTCGCCAGGTCGACCGCATCGGTTTTCGTTTCCTCGATGAGCTTCTCGATTTTTTCTGCGATTTCAGTATTATCGGGAGTACCAGCTTCCATATCTTCGGCTCCTGCTTCAACATCGTATTCCGCAGCGCATTGCACATCTAAGGACAACTGCGTGATGTCGTCAGTATGCTGATAGATTTCGTTGATCGGTGTGGGCTCGGGTCGACCGGGGCTAAATTCCTGCGCAATGATGCTGGTACCCTTAGGCGGATCTTTCAAATCCAGCTTGTTTTGAACACCAAACGCCTGTGCCATGGACCCAGCCAATCGTTTAAATTTCATCGCGTCCATTTCAGCAAATGACAATAACAACACGAAAAAACACATCAGCAGCGACATTAAGTCGGCAAAAGTCCCCATCCATCCCGGGGCTCCGGGCGGTGGGCAGGCTGGGCAATCAGCGGCTTCATCACTCATAGCGAGGCGCCTTAATATCTACTAAAGGCCACAAGGCGATTACCGACAGCATTATTCTTCTTCCGTTTTTCTTTGGCTTTCCGGCAGATAATTTCTCAGCATTGAATCTATAACACGCGGATTCTGTCCTCCCTGAATGGCGAGTAAAGCATCGACAATCAAACTTTTACTCAGGTCCTCTTCATTTCGCCGCAGGGATAACTTGTCCGAAATAGGAATTGCAACCATGTTAGCTAACATCGCGCCATAGAGTGTCGTTAGCAGCGCCACAGCCATCGCCGGACCAATGGACTTCGGATCGTCCATGTTACCCAACATCGCCACCAATCCAACCAAGGTACCAATCATACCCATCGCCGGGCCCACATCACCTAATGACGAGAAAATTTTGGCACCAATCTCGTGACGTTCTACCGTTTTGTCCTTGTCTTTCATCAATAAGGTACGAACAACGTCCGGATCATGCCCATCGACTAACAGCTGAATCCCTCCCTGCAAAAAGTCACTACTGACCTCCTTCCCCTCCAAAGCCAAAAGACCACCCTTTCGCGCTTCGTCGGCAAGCCCAACGATCTCGTCGATCATTTCTAAAGGATCTGGCAGTTTGAACATAAAGGCCTTTCCAGCGACTTTTCCGGCGCTCAGGAATTGTCCTAACCCAAATTTACTCATCACGACAAAAATACTGCCAACGATAACAATCAATACCGATGGAATATCTACAAACTGACCTAGACCACCACTGAGAAACATTGAGGTGATAATGATGGTCATGGCTCCGACCATGCCAATAAGGGTTGCTAAGTCCACTATTTTGCTCCTGAGTTACACAATTCAAAATCATTGATTTTAACGATGGCGCCACACCATAATTCCAGCGTCGGAGAACAACGTTCTCAAACGGGGAGATACCAGGCGATTATGGCTACCCTATATTGAAAAAAGCCCTGCTTTTCCGTTAGTTACAGTCTAGCCTTTTTATACAATCAGTACAGCGAAGAAATGTTGCGGTCGGGTAGATCTTGCCTACAATTGTTTTTTAGCTAAGAATAGCCGATTATTTTTGAAATAAAATCATAGCATTGTTCGAAGAGATCTAACATTGATATTGACCTCGATGACTGCCTTCGGTACGGTTGCGCTGCCCCGAAAATGAAAATACTGTCTTCTGAATAGCATAAAAGGAATCACCGTGGCCAAAGCCAAGAAAAGTATCGATTTTGAACAAGCTCTGGACCAACTGGAAGAAATTGTGGAAGACATGGAAAACGGAGACCTCACCCTGGAGGAATCGCTTAAAGCTTTTGAGCAGGGCATAAAATTGACCCGCGAATGCCAAACAGCCCTATCTGAAGCTGAACAGAAAGTTCAAATGCTCATTGAAGAAAATGGAGAATTGAAATCCGTCATCGTCAACGCTGAAGAAGACGAGACCGATTAATGGATTATTCCTTCGACGATTACCTGCGCCTCAACAAATTGAGGGTAAATAGCACGCTGGAACAAAACATAGGCAGTTTCGAATCCCCCTATAGTAACGGCGACAGCAGTGCTTATTTAGGTAAACTTCGACAGGCTATTGAATACAGTCTATTAAATGGCGGCAAACGGATACGGCCCGTTTTGGTCTATGCTGCAGCTGAAGCGATCGACCCGAAACTTCGTTATCGAACATCCGGTACGGCTGACGAACATACCGTTGCTGAAACCGAAAACCTCGATGCCATCGCCACGGCGGTTGAAATGCTCCATACCTATTCGCTCATTCACGATGATCTTCCTGCGATGGATGACGATGATTTACGTCGGGGTCAGGCAACGTGCCACAAAGCATTTGACGAAGCCACCGCCATTCTAGCCGGTGATGCCTTACACTCCAGAGCCTTCGAGATTTTGACAGAGTTGCGCCACTGCCCCTCTAAAACCCAATTAAAACTGCTGTCTACGCTAGCAAAGGCGGCGGGGCCCCGTGGCATGGTCGGCGGTCAGGCAATCGATCTCGCGGCAGTCAATAAGGGCATTGACATTCAACAGCTGGAAACCCTTCACCAGCTTAAGACCGGTGCCCTGATTCGTGCCGCCGTTGCCATGGGCGCCATTTACGGACAGGCAAACCCAGAACAACTGCAGTCGCTGGACAGCTACGCCCAAGCCATCGGCCTTGCATTTCAGGTACAAGACGATATTTTGGATATTGAAGGCGACACCGATACGCTGGGCAAAACCCAAGGTGCCGACATCGCTCTCAATAAGCCTACTTACCCTTCACTGCTAGGCCTGGAGAATGCCAGAGCCAAAGCCCAGGAGCTGCATACGCAAGCAATTGTCTCGCTAGCTGGGCTGGGGGAATCTGCCAGACCCTTGAGGGATTTGTCAGCGTATATTATCTCGAGAAATCGCTAAATTTACGGATTGAGAGCAATCGTAATAGGCGCATGACAAATCGAGGAAAGCGAATAGATGACTATCTACCTCTTTTCCAAGTAGCAGCGCCAGGAATGCTATAATTCAACTCCCTTCTGCCTGCTTGCCTCAAACCCGTATCGACGTTTAAGCAGCAATCCGTTGTACTTTGCGCTACAATCCTGCTCTCAGACCAGACGAAAACGCCAGCACTTCAATTGGACAGCAGATGCTCAACGAAATACCCTCTTCGCGCCCGGTTACTACTTTGCTCGACAGCATCGATGATCCGTCTCAGTTGCGCGAACTGGATGAGGAACAACTTCCCCAGCTGGCCAATGAGTTGCGAGACTTTATGCTGTATAGCGTCGGTCAAACAGGTGGACATTTTGGCTCTGGTCTCGGCGTAGTTGAACTGACCGTTGCGCTTCATTACCTGTATAACACACCCCATGACCGCATTGTATGGGATGTTGGGCACCAGTCCTATCCACACAAAATACTGACCGGGCGTCGCGAGCAAATGCTGCAGATGCGCATGCACGGCGGACTGGCGGGATTTCCAAAACGATCAGAAAGTCAATATGATGCCTTTGGCGCCGGCCATTCGAGTACAAGTATTAGTGCTGCCTTGGGCATGGCCATTGCTGCTCGCCATCAGGGAATCGACAGAAAGTCAGTGGCGGTCATTGGCGACGGCGCTATGACAGCGGGCATGGCTTTCGAAGCGCTCAACCACGCCGCCCATAGCGATGCTAATATATTAGTCATTCTCAACGATAACGGTATGTCGATTTCCCACAATACCGGCGGACTGAGCACTTACTTTTCCAAGATATGGGCCAGTAAAACCTACACAGAATTTAGAGCGGGCAGCAAAAAGGTACTGTCCAAAATTTCAGCCTGGGAATTCGCGAGACGTCTGGAAGAGCATGTAAAAGGAATGGTTGGGCCCAGTACCTTATTCGAGGAGCTCGGATTTAATTACATCGGCCCGATCGATGGGCATAATTTACCTAACTTAGTCAAAACCATCGGAAATATGCGCGACCTCGACGGCCCGCAATTTCTCCATATTATGACGAAAAAAGGCAAAGGCTGTGCCGCGGCCGAAGAAGACCCAGTAAGCTATCACGCGATTAACAAAATAGAAATTAAGCCGCTGGAGTCTGCGTCACCACAAGTTACGTCGCCGCAAGCACAGCTGGCTGACAATGATCCAAAACCTAAACCCAAATACCAGCAAGTGTTTGGCGACTGGCTTTGCGACATGGCACAGGAAAGTGATTTATTGATCGGCATAACCCCAGCGATGGGCGAAGGGTCCGGCATGATCGAGTTTTCCGAACGTTTCCCGGACCGCTACCACGATGTCGCTATTGCGGAACAACATGCTGTCACTTTGGCCGCCGGTATGGCCTGTGAAGGACTAAAACCAGTCGTCGCCATTTATTCTACTTTCTTACAGCGCGCCTACGACCAGCTGATTCACGACGTCGCCATTCAAAATCTCGACGTATTGTTCGGTATCGATCGCGCCGGCCTTGTCGGAGAAGATGGTCCCACTCACGCAGGTAGTTTTGACCTCAGTTTTTTACGCTGTATTCCCAATCTGATCGTGATGACACCCTCTGACGAAAATGAAACACGCCAATTACTCTACACCGGTTATCAATACAACGGACCCGCAGCGGTCAGATATCCCCGGGGGCAAGGACCGGGCACACCGATTGAGGCTAAAATGACGGCACTGCAGATTGGCAGAGGTATCGTTCGTCGCCGGGGTGACCGCGTTGCCATTTTGAACTTTGGCACATTAATGGCCGATGCAATGACTGCCGCAGAAAAATTAGACGCGACGGTTGCCGACATGCGATTTGTAAAACCGCTGGATGAAGACCTTATCATCGAACTTGCCAACAGCCATGACCTGTTAGTTACAGTAGAAGAGAACACCGTTGCCGGTGGCGCAGGCGCTAGCATTAGCGAGTTTCTCTGCGCTCAAAACATGACTCTGCCAGTGTTGCATCTTGGCTTGCCAGACAAGTTCGTCGACCAGGGAAAGCACCAGGACATGTTGCAAGCCTGTGGTTTGGATAGTAGTGGAATTGAGCAAGCTATTTTTGATCGAATGCAATCAATGCAGCTCGAGATTAGAAAATCTCTTTAGTTAGTGGTATTCGCCATTGGCTTAAATGAGTGGCTTTAACTAACCAGTCATTTTGTGCGAACGCAACGCTCACCCGAGATACCGGTCGCGTGGCCATGAAGAAGTAGTCGCTACTCCTCCTTCATTAGGTGGCCCAGCTTCCCCGCCTTGGTAGCAAGATATTTGGCGTTGTGTGGATTTTGACCGGTTTGAAGCGGAATTCGCTCAACAACGGCAATCCCCTGTTCAGTAAGAGCCTTTACCTTTCGCGGGTTATTGGTCATCAATCGAACTTGCGAAATTTGCAGATAGTCCAACATAACCTTGCAGATATTGTAATTTCGCATATCGGCACCAAAACCCAATTTTTCATTGGCCTCTACCGTATCAGCGCCTTGATCTTGTAACTTGTAGGCCTTAATTTTGTTTAACAAGCCAATACCACGCCCCTCCTGCCTCAAATACAACAAGGCACCTCGGCCCTCTTCGGAAATTTTTTGCAAGGCTGCCTGTAACTGCGAACCACAATCGCAGCGCATGCTAAACAACGCATCTCCTGTCAAGCATTCTGAATGAACTCGAATTAATACCGGGGTATCATCGCCAACATCGCCCATTGTTAAAACAATGTGCTCCTTGTCATTGGCAGTATCTTCAAATCCATGCATGGCAAACTCCCCCCAGGGAGTTGGCAACTTGGAGGATTCAACAAAGCGTATTGTCACGCATATCTCCTAAAACAGGCAGGCCCAGTTAGACCTGAAATTGTAAGCCCAATTGAGCTCAGTTTTCACAATGGGGAATTAATTGGTTTCCACAGAGGGCGCATATTCTATCAGTTGATCAGCGCTGTTGCTAACCAAAGCCAACAAAGAGCCAGCTGACCATCTGCGCTCGAAGGTTTAACAAAGCGGAATTCGCAGTAAATTCACTGACTAGTATTTCGCTTGTAAATAAAGAATTCCATCTTGTTCACGCATATTAACATGATTAAGATAAGTCATTCCCAATAGAATTGTCTCGGGAAAACTGCCCTCAATAACAAAAGCCATTACAGTGTTAACCTGAATCCCCCCTACAATAACTGTGTCTAGATTGAGGCTAAAAGCGTCAACATCACCACTTGCTGTCCTCACGCGACCGGGCCGACCCCGTTTATAATCTAATCCGATTAAACGTGCATGAGCGCTACTCATTGCAACCGTATTAGCGCCCGTATCAACCAATACCTGCTTACGAACACCATTAATGGTGGCTGTAGTAATAAATTGGTTCGCATCATTGCGCCTTATCGCTAATTCCTTTTTAGCTGCCTCATTGTATTGGCTGCTGATACGGCGACTCAGAGTCAGAGTTTCCCTTCGGCCGTCAATCTCAACGACGGCCTGCTTAGGGTTCGATTCGACCAGGAGGACACCTTCAACGCTGCGTTTACCGACCTTTAACAGACTCCGCTTGCCGTCGATCACCAAAACGGCGGCTCCTTTGAAAAGCCCCTGTGCAAACACCTCAAGAGCTATGCCAACGGGTGCTTTTACGATCAAAAACAGTAGTAAAATCCTCAAAATTGGCCTGTACATAAAGCTGAGCCCTACCTCTTATTTTGTGAACGTTGATATTGCCACCCAGTAGCACAAAGATGCGGAAAAACACGGTCAGCACTTAAATAATGATAGATCAAAAGGTCGGCTAAGTTATAACGCGAATCCCTACTGTTAACCTTTTGCCATTATAAATCCAGGAATTCTGACAATCTTAGAATAAGCCGGCAACCCCACGACCTTAAAAAAGTAATGGCGATATAATGTCCAACTAACGACTCGAGGAAACAAACGATAAGATTCGTTCAACATGATAATGACTGTTAGATGCCTCAAAAGCCTGCAGGGGTTGCCAAATTATACGGATAATAAAAGGTTAAATTGATCTATTAACAAGCTCGCTCAGGAGGAACCTCTATACGGACTCATTGGCTACCAGGCACATAGGTTCAAACCGCACACGATTTTTGTCGGCACGGTCTCTCCCGCGAACCTGATGACTCAATCGAATGATTCAAAAACTTCAGGCATATCTTGCGGGTCGTCAGACAAGCCTAAATGTGCAACAGTGCCAGGACCATTGCCGATTTGCCGAGCGCCTCTAATGCCTTTGGTAACATAGGCCTTAGCCTGTATGATTGCCTCTCTCTGTTCAAACCCACTACCCATCATGGCGGTTATAGCCGCAGATAGCGTGCAACCACCACCTTGATTATTAGCTGTGAGGATAGACTCAAACGCCAACCAGTATGCAGAAGCACCATCGGACCAATAGTCAAAGCGCTTCTCTTTCTTGTCAGAGGAATTCTGAGCGTCACCCTGATTGTTAACAATTCTCGCACCCGTAACCAAGACAGATCGAGCACCGAGGTCAAGAAAATACTTCGCTGCTTCGATCATGCTGTCTTCGCTCGTTACTTCAATGCCCGACAGCGTATTGACCTCTTCAGTGTTGGCGATGACCAAATCAACGCGCTTGAGTAATTTAGACAAAACTACATCTTTCGCCTCCGCCAAAAAAGCCGTTCCACAATTATCGAGCTCAAGGTCGTAAACCACAAAACCTTTATAATCCTGAAGATAATCAAACACCGCCTCAGTTACTTCCAGGTTTGGCATCATACCCAACTTGATCGATGCGGCGGGCATGTCAAATTCGAGAGCGCTAAGTTGTGCGGTAAAATTTTCTCGAGGAGCCGGAGAGGAATTTCCTAAAGCGAAGGAGTTTTGAGCGTTTAACGCGGTTATTACCGTGCAGCCATGCACGGAATAATCCTTAAAAGTTAGTAAATCAGCTTGTACACCAGAACCGCTGCTCGGATCTGACGCGCCAATTGTCCAAACGACAGGGACTTTAGTTGATTGATTTTCGAACACGCCATTCTCTCTTTTTAAAAATCATATTATTTACGCTTTATCATAAAACATTTTTCATGTTGAGAACACTCATCAAAGATAATCTTCAGCCCGCTGATACTGTTCTATCTTGAGCCCAAGATCGCAAATCATCGATCTTTTCGGACATGACAACCGATAGCGGATACGTCGCCTGTAGTTGCTGTTCAATATGTTCGGTTGTTAAAGGTTCTCGTTGAGCCGATGTAATATATAGAGCTGCGACGACTGCCTGCTCGATTTCAGCCCCTGAAAAGCCCTCTGAATTTTTGGCTAAAATAGGTAGATTAAAGTTCTCGGATTTAAAATTTCGCTTGGACAAATGAATTGAGAAAATCTCTTCACGCACAAACGGGTCGGGCAAATCGACAAAAAATATTTCATCCATCCTACCTTTTCTCAGTAGTTCGGGCGGCAGTTTCGATACATCATTTGAAGTTGCCACTATAAATACGTTAGATTTTCTCTCGGCCATCCAAGTGAGCAACGTTCCCAGCACTCTTCGCGAAGTACTATCGTCGTTATCACTGGTAGCGAGACCTTTTTCGATTTCATCTATCCACAAAACACAGGGAGACATCAACGAAGCCTGCGCCAGGGATTTACTTAAGTTCTTCTCAGTTTCACCAATAAATTTGTTGTATAAGGCCGCCATATCCAAACGCAGCAGAGGCACTCCCCACAAGCCGGCAATCGATTTTGCGGCGAGGCTTTTACCGCCGCCCTGAATGCCAAGCAACATAACGCCTTTCGGTTTGTCCGAGGTATTTTCTGAATTTAGGAATATGGCTTCACGCTGTTTAACCCACTCTTTGAGATTGAGCAGACCACCCACGGCGGAAAATTTTTCTGTGTCGTACTCAAAGCTCAAAACCCCATCCATATCAATAAGCTCAAACTTAGCCTTATTTATCTCGGGCAAATCGTCTTCGGTAATAGCGCCGCCATCTCGTATTGCACCTCGAACCAGCCTCCTGGCGTCGTGGCGGCTTAAACCCTGCAAGTTTTTTATCAACTTTTTCAGAGTCACGTGATCTGTTTTGATTCTTGCGTTTGCATTTTCTTTAGACCAGCTCGCCACCTCCTCACGAACAATGGCCATGAGTTGCGCGCCATTAGGTAAACTTAGGGAAAATTTTGCACAATAACTCTGCAACTCCGGTGGAATTTCCAGTTCATGACTGATTAAAACCAGCGTATGTTTTAAACGGGAATAACTCTGAGCAATATCTTTCAACAGGCGAACATGCTCAGGATTTCCTTTCAAAAACGGATGAAAGTCACACAAGGCGAACAAAGATGGTGTTCTATTTTGCTTAATTTGTTTTAGTGCGTCGGCGGGAGATTCGAGATCAGCCGGTAAATCCAGTCCATCACCAAAGCCCACTCTCTGTAAACCTTCGGTTATCGACCAACAACAAAAACCCAGCTGTTTTTTCATGGCGACCTGGGTTAATAATTCTAGCGCTCGTGGCTCATTATGTGTCTCCAACACCACGATAGGCACACTGGAATCAATGATGAGAACTAGATCCGTAATATCTTTCATCGAATTTTTCCTAGACCCTTTTTGTTCGCAAGTCTTTTTTACAAGCCATTTTTGGCTGCATCCATCAAATAGGCAAGCTAGCGATCAATTAAATGACCCGGGCAACAATTTGTAAAATCGCCAAGGCGTAAATACCTGCCAGTACATCATCAATCATAATACCGAACCCTGTTTCGATTTTGTTATCGAGTATTTTTATCGGCCAGGGCTTCCAAATGTCAAATAAACGAAACAGAGCAAAACCTGCCAGCAGCCACAAAAAGCCCGCCGGAGCAGCAAACATTGTAATCCAAAAACCGACAAACTCGTCCCACACTATACCCGGATGATCATGCACCCCCAGATCATCAGCGGTTTTTCCACATAAGAAAATACCAATGATAAACGCGGCGAATACGATAGCGGCGTAAACAAGCAAGGAAGATTGCGCTAGCAAAAGATAAAGAGGGATGGCCATTAAAGTCCCAAAAGTCCCAGGTGCTTTCGGAGCAAGGCCGCTACCAAAACCAAAGGCCAAACAATGGATCGGATTTTTGAGAATAGCTGTCGGGCTTACTGTCATAATGATCAAATTATAGCGTGGTTAAAATTTTTCATTCAGCCTCGAAAAGGAGGCCACTTGCGATACTATCAAACTTTAAAACCATTCAAAGACTACTACCTTAAAAAGGTCGCTGCCTGCTTGAGATAACTAAAAATGCTGGTATCCCTTCACCTTATAATCAAGCTGTTCGCCAGCACTATTTAGACATTCAACGCCGCGGCCTGCAACTATTTCTCCAATCTCGGTAATATTCACCTCCATTGATGCCGCATATGTTAATAATTCCGATTGAAACTCAGCCGCGACGGTAAAACACAATTCATAATCATCGCCACCGGTTAAAGCATAATACTCGACCGCATTTTTATCGATTGTTTGATTTTGTACCAGCTCATTCAATTCTTTTGACAGCGGTATCTTCTGGGGATAGATCTTCGCTAACACTTCACTGCTCTCGGCAATATGACCGACGTCGGCCAGCAAACCATCCGATATATCAATCGCTGAACTAGCCAAAGGCAATAATGCCTGGCCTAATTCCACTCTTGCCGTCGGACGATAAAACCGATTATAAAAGTAATGACGAGGACTGTCTGCAACGATCAGGCGTTGTTGGATAATGTCCAGAGCCACTGCGGCGTCACCCAAATAGCCAGAAACATAAATTTTGTCTCCCGGACTTGCGCCACTTCGACGCAGCTCTGTATTTTCGGCAACAATACCGTGGACTTGTATCGTAATAGTCAGCGGCCCCTTAGTCGTGTCGCCGCCTATCAGCGGAACCCCATAAAAGCAGGCACTCTCGTGCAAACCCTCGCTAAACCGCTGAAGCCATTGAGTATTTAGGTCGGGCAGAGTCAACGCCAAGGTAAAAGCGACAGGTCGAGCACCCATGGCAGCAAGATCACTCACGGCGACCGCTAAAGATCTGCGTGCAATATCGTCCGCTAACGCGTTTTTAGGAAAGTGGGTATCTACGACCAGTGTATCGATGGAGATAGCCAGGCGGTTATTTTCGGGTAATGACAGCAGTGCACAATCATCGCCGCCGCTTAGCACAATCGCCGACTTGGCCTCGCTGGTGGCATTTCTTGGGTTTGAATCGCCGATATTGGAAAAGTACCGTCGAATGACTTCAAATTCAGACAAAACACGCTGTTCAGAATCGAATTTATTGCCGGTTATCATAAAGGTGATTGGCCTGCTCTCGTCGTACCAATTACGGGGAAGCCGCAATTGATGAGATAAATCGTCAGCGATATGGGTGGTTTTAATTACGGCTTTTATCAGCGTCAATTTCTATAACGCGCACTTCTCGAGCCAATTTGTCTAAAACCCCATTAATATATTTATGGCCATCGGTTGCACCGAACTTTTTCGCCAATGCCACCGCTTCATTAATTGAAACCTTGTAGGGAATATCGATGCGCTTTACCAGCTCATAAGAACCCAAACGCAGCAATGCTAACTCAATAGGATCGAGATCATCAATAGAGCGATCCAAAAACGGCACAAATGCACTTTCTAATTCGGCTAGGTTAGCCGGTATAGTGTGAATGATATCGTGAAAATATTCGACGTCTGTTTTTGTGAAGTCATAATCAGCCAAGAACTGTAACTCGATTTCACCGAGTGCAGTCTTGGTCATCTGCCACTGGTACAACGCCTGCATGCCATAATGGCGAGCTCTGCGCCGAGCTGCAGGATTGATACCCGATTTCTCCGATACTTTGTTTGTCACTATTTTCTCACTTTAAATCGATAAGAATTGGCAGTCGCATTACCGAACGGCGACTATTCTTTACTGATAGAAATACAATTACAAACTCGCAATAACACTGAGCATTTCCAGAACGCAGGCAGCCGACTCGATCCCTTTGTTTTCAGAATTTTCACCGTGGCCGGACCGATCGAACGCTTGTTGATCGTCATTGACTGTCAACACACCAAAAGCAATGGGCAAGCCCTCGTCAAGACTAACACGCATAACCCCGTTGGAACATTCGCCAGCAACAAATTCAAAGTGCGGGGTTCCTCCACGAATAACCGCGCCTAAGGTGATTATGGCGTCAAACTTTTTTGTCTGCGCAATTTTTTGGCATGTCAGCGGTATTTCATAGGCACCGGGACATTCGACGATCGATATATGTTCCTCAAGGATGCCATTACTCTTTAAATGTTCAACAGCTCCGGCCTGCAGGTTATCGACAATAAACTTGTTCCAGCCAGTAACCACTATAGCAATTTTGGTATCGCTAAATGTCACAGCATCAAACTTAACTGTTTCTACACCTTTCATATAAATCCTATATTTCTCGAAATAACTAAAAATAAATTCTTGGATGAATTAAAATATCTGAATTTCAAAATTCACCGGCGAGCCCGCTAAAACCTTAGGAGGGACAAGCCTCAAACCCGACAACTTCAAGATCAAACCCGGACAAAGCATTGTATTTGATCGGTGCGCTCATCAATCGAATTTTACTAACGCCAACATCTCGCAATATTTGAGACCCCAGACCAACATTGAGCTGCGCATTGTGACTGCCTGCTGCAGCGGGCAAATGGGTCGATGTCTTACCCATGGCAATGTCAACGCTGGCTAATACGTCGGCGGGCGTTTCATGAGTGGCCAATAACACGACAACACCACTACCTTCCTTCGCTATTTTTTCTAAACAGCGCTGAATATTCCAGCCCGGCTCGTCACCCGGTTGAGTATTTAACAGGTCTCTGACAGAAGAAGTTATATTGACCCGAACCAAAGTCGATTCGTTCTCAGTAATATCACCTTTTACCATCGCCAGATGAATATTGCCGTTCAACAAATCCCGATAAGTATGCAGAGTAAACTCACCGTGATCGGTGTTCACGGTTCCTTCGCTCGTTTTTTCGATAGTGCGCTCATTAATCACGCGGTAATGAATCAAATCGGCTATGGTGCCTATCTTTAAACCATGCTCTTCGGCAAATACTTCCAGCTCTGGGCGACGTGCCATGGAACCGTCCGGATTCATAATCTCGACGATCGTAGACGACCCTTCAAAACCCGCCATTCTCGCCATGTCGCAACCAGCTTCTGTGTGTCCGGCACGCGTCAGTACGCCACCCGGTTGAGCCATAATTGGAAATATGTGTCCGGGCTGAACGATGTCAGTTCCCTTTGCCCCACGCGCTACGGCCGTACGAACCGTGTGCGCTCGATCCGCGGCAGAAATACCGGTTGTGACACCTTCCGCCGCCTCGATAGACAGAGTGAAATTCGTACCAAACTGAGCACCATTGTCACCGTCAACCATTAATGGCAAATCCAATTGGCGACAACGATCCACCGTCAAAGTCAAACAAACCAAACCTCGCGCGTGAGTTGCCATAAAATTAATATCTTGTGGCTTCACACATTCCGATGCCATAACGAGATCGCCTTCATTTTCTCGATCCTCGTCATCCATTAAAATCACCATCTTGCCGAGGCGCATATCTTGTATTAATTCTTCAATAGTATTTAGTGCCATTGTCATCATTCCTTCAGTTAAATCTTGCTTTGAAGCCCAGCCAGCAAAACCAGCCTTGTCGACGTATTGTTAAAGCTTTTAAGTCGACGTATTGTTAAAGCTTTTAAGTCGACGTATTGTTAAAGCCTTTAAGTCGACGTATTGTTAAAGCTACTAATTAGACGAGCAATCAAGCGATAAGTGTCACTTACAAATCACCTGCTACAATTTGAGGGCTGGCATCAATACGCCAGTCGTCACCCACCTGCGATATACTTTCTATGTGTAATTGCCTTTGTTGAGCCATCTTATCCAGCGGTAGTGTCAGCAGCGGTCTTGCCAGACTTCCTAAAAAGGTGGGCGCCATGTAAATCACGAAACGATCGATCAAATTCGCCTGCGTCATTGCACCAGCTAAAGTCGCACCTGCCTCCAGTAATACTTCATTGCATTGACGTTTTCCCAATAATTCTAAAACCCGGTGCAAGTCAATTCGACCACTGTCATTGGGCAGATATACCACCTCGGCGCCGGCATCGTTTAATCGCTGCTGCGCTTCGGCATTTTCCTGTGCTGCAATAACAACCGTTTGCCCAGCTTGCGATAATATCTTAGCCGTTGGTGCCAAACGCAAGTTCGAATCTAAAATCACTCTTAACGGTTGCTGCTCCACAGCCAGGGCAGAGAGTTCCTCGTCTAATCCCAGCTGGTCTTTACGCACGGTGAGCGACGCGTTATCGGTAATCACGGTATCGACTCCCGAAATTATTGCACAACTTTGAGCCCGAAGCCGCTGAACGTCACTGCGTGCATGACTTCCCGTAATCCACTGGCTTTCACCGGAAGCCATTGCCGTACGACCATCGAGACTCATCGCGAGTTTTGCGCACACCGATGGCAGACCGGTGGTCATCCGCTTTATGAAGCCGGGATTTAAGGACAAAGCCTCCTCCTCAAGAACACCAACCTCGACGCTAATACCGGCTTCGCGTAACTTCCGGATGCCGTTTCCAGCGACTAGCGGGTTAGGATCAACCATCGCCACCACCACTCGACTGACACCCGCCGCAACCAACGCTTCACAGCATGGCGGCGTTTTACCCGTATGACTGCATGGCTCCAGTGTCACATAGGCGGTCGCTCCCGCTGTCTGCCTAGAATTACGTCGAGAATCCTGAATCGCATTAACTTCTGCGTGCCCGTCTCCGGCCCGAACATGAAAACCGGTGCCTATTATCTCTGTGTCGCCCACCAATATACAGCCCACCCGTGGATTGGGCGACGTGCTATAAAGACCTCGTCTCGCTACCTCAATAGCAAGACTCATATATTTTTGATCCAACGAGCTACTACCGTTCAATATAAAGTCCCTAACTGGCTGCGAGTAACAACTTCCGGCGTGATGTCTTGCAAATCCTGGATGAACTCAGGACACGCTATCGGTAGAACGCTCGTCGTCTGCTGTAGACTCGCCATCTTCAGCCGGCTCTTTGGCCAATCGATCGATTTCATCTCTGAACTCATTCAAGTCCTTAAAATCACGATAGACCGACGCAAAACGCACGTAGGCCACCTGATCCAGTAATTTGAGCTGATTCATGACTAACTCACCGATAACCAGGGACGATATTTCTCGCTCGCCAGTGGCTTGTAGCTCGTGTTCGATTTGACTGGCAACGGCATCTATTTTTTCTAAGCTGACCGGACGTTTCTCGAGCGCACGCATTAAACCCGAGCGCATTTTCGCTTCGTTAAAAGGTTCGTGGCTACCATTTTGTTTAATAATTCGCGGCATTAGCAATTCAGCCGCCTCATAGGTAGTAAAACGCTCGGAACATGATAAGCACTCGCGCCTGCGGCGAACCTGACCGCCCTCGGCAACCAAGCGGGAATCGATAACTTTGGTGTCTTCAAAGGAACAAAATGGACAACGCATGGATGTTGCCTTATAAAAAAGTGAATGTAATACGGGATTTTAACACAAACAAACCCAGACTCCCGATATTAGGAGTCTGGGCATTGGGTTTATTTATAGACGGGGAAACGACTGCATACGTCTAATACTTTTGTCTTCACCGCTGGAATTACCTGTTCACTAGTTCCATTTTCCAATGAATCGAGCACATCACACATCCAGTTTGTCAGATTGACAATTTCTTCTTCCTTAAAACCTCGGGTCGTTACCGCTGGGGTGCCCACTCGCAAGCCAGAGGTGACGAACGGCGATCGCGGATCATTGGGTACCGCATTTTTGTTAACGGTAATAAAGGCTTGTCCCAAGGCGGCATCTGCATCTTTACCGGTATATTCTTTACCAATTAAGTCGACGAGCATCAGGTGGTTTTCAGTACCACCGGAAACGATTTTGATGCCTCGTGAAATAAAGGTCTCTGCCATAACCTTGGCGTTATCGATAACTTGCTGCTGATAAACTTTGAATTCTTCGCTGGCCGCCTCTTTAAAACTCACCGCTTTCGCGGCGATGACATGCATCAAAGGCCCACCTTGGCCACCGGGAAAAACGGCAGAATTGAATTTCTTTTCCAGCGCTTCGTTGGCTTTGGCCAGAATAACTCCGCCGCGAGGGCCACGCAGTGTTTTATGGGTCGTAGACGTTACCACATCGGCATAAGGGACAGGATTAGGATAAAGCCCTGCAGCGACTAGACCCGCCACATGTGCCATATCAACCATAAAGTAGGCATCAACTTTATCGGCAATTTCACGGAATTTAGCCCAATCAACAATACCAGAGTAGGCAGAAAAACCGGCGACGATCATTTTAGGTTTGTGCTCCAGGGCTAATGCTTCAACCTGGTCATAATCGATTAAGCCAGTCTCGGTATTTAATCCGTACTGCACTGAGTTGTACAACTTACCGGAGAAGTTAGGTTTCGCACCGTGAGTAAGGTGTCCTCCCGCATCGAGACTCATACCCAACACGGTATCGCCAGCTTGCAGCAAGGCCAGATAAACCGCCGAATTCGCCTGCGATCCGGAATGCGGCTGAACATTAGCATAATCGGCGCCAAACAAGGCCTTAACACGCTCGATGGCTAACTCCTCTGCCTGGTCAACATATTCGCATCCACCGTAATATCGCTTACCGGGATAACCCTCCGCATATTTATTGGTCATCGATGTGCCCTGAGCTTCCATCACCCGTGGACTGGTGTAATTCTCTGAAGCAATGAGTTCAATATGCTCTTCTTGACGGCGATTTTCGGCCTGAATGGAAGAAAAAATTTCGTCGTCAAAACCTTCAATTTGCATATCATTGGTAAACATCGGCAACCCCTATAAAATAATAACTGGAAGCCGCAAAACAAAATCACTTTCTACAGGAACAAAAAGAATAAGCGATAAATTCTGCGGCCATCGATACATGGCTATTAAGAAAGGCGCGCATTGTACATTATTGGTCCAATTTAGGCAGCTGATTTTCTCGCTTTTTCATCGATAATAACTGTCGATCTCGATTTCCAATGTTAAGCAGTGAGCCTTTAACACCCGCCTCCTAAAGCATTGTTTTATTTATATTTATCAGAGCATCAGAGCTCAAAGACAGGATTCACGGCCACTGGAAACACCGCACCCCTTGAAGCCACCATCAAAGAAGGCGCGCAGAGGAACTTCAAAAAAAAACAATTCTTTGATTGCTGGCGCAAAGTGAGACACTTGATATGACGAGCTAGATTGAGTACCTTGCCTCCATTATTCGTATTTAAAGCAGGATCCAACCGCTATGGCACAATATGTGTACACAATGAACCGCGTCGGCAAAATCGTCCCGCCAAAACGCCAAATATTAAAAGACATCTCGCTTTCTTTTTTCCCGGGAGCAAAGATTGGCGTCTTAGGTTTGAACGGCTCCGGTAAATCTACACTACTAAGAATTATGGCTGGCCTGGACACAGAATTTGAAGGCGAAGCTAGACCTCAGGCAAACATTAACGTCGGCTACTTATCTCAAGAACCAGAATTAGACCCCAACAAAGATGTGCGCGGCAATGTTGAAGATGGATTGGGCGAGGTCGTTGATGCCCAGACAGAATTGGACCAGATCTATGCTGCCTACGCAGAGCCCGACGCCGATTTTGATGCCCTTGCAAAACGCCAGCAGGAACTTGAAAACATTCTGCAGACGGCCGACTCACAAAATCTCGAACACAAACTAGAAGTCGCAGCAGACGCCTTGCGGTTGCCACCCTGGGATGCAGATGTCTCTAAGTTGTCCGGCGGAGAGCGGCGCAGAGTGGCCCTTTGTCGTCTATTACTATCCAACCCGGACATGTTATTACTCGATGAGCCGACCAACCACCTGGACGCGGAATCCGTACACTGGCTAGAGCAATTTCTCTGTGAATATCCGGGCACCGTGGTTGCCATTACCCACGATCGCTATTTTCTCGACAACGCCGCGGGCTGGATTTTGGAACTGGACCGTGGCCGCGGCATCCCTTATGAGGGGAATTATTCCGACTGGCTCCAACAAAAGGAAGAGCGGCTTGAACGAGAATCCAAGCAGGAAGCCTCTCATCAAAAATCGGTGAAATCGGAGTTGGAATGGGTACGCCAAAATCCCAAAGGACGCCAGGCAAAAAGCAAAGCCCGTTTAACACGGTTTGAAGAATTACAATCCCAGGAATTTCAATCGCGCTCGGAAACCAACGAAATCTACATCCCGCCAGGCGTTCGTCTGGGTGACAAAGTCATCGAAATCGATAACGTCAGCAAGGCCTATGGCGAAGAAGTCTTACTCGACGGCTTAAGTTTTAACGTACCCAAAGGCGCGATCGTCGGAATTATTGGTGGCAATGGCGCCGGTAAATCGACCCTGTTAAAAATGATTGCCGGTATTGAATCTCCAGACAGCGGATCGGTTAACCTGGGGGAGACAGTTAAAATCGCCTACGTAGAACAGCTTCGAGATCAGATGGACGATAACAAGACCGTATGGGAAGCCGTATCGGAGGGACAAGAGTTATTAAACATCAACGGTTATGAGGTAGGATCTCGCGCCTACATCGGTCGCTTTAATTTTAAAGGGTCAGACCAACAAAAACGAGTCGGAGATCTGTCTGGCGGAGAACGTGGACGCCTGCAGCTTGCCTGCACACTAAAAGCGGGGGCCAATGTATTGCTGTTGGATGAACCTTCCAATGACCTGGATGTAGAAACATTGCGAGCACTCGAAGAAGCGTTGCTAACATTCCCCGGCGCAGCTATGATTATTTCTCATGACCGCTGGTTTTTGGATCGTATTTGTACCCATATCCTCGCTTATGAAAGTGACAGCGACATTGTCTTTTTTGAGGGTAACTATACCGAATACCACGAGGATTTAATCAAACGCAAAGGTGCAAACGCGCTGCCCCAGCGAGTTCGGTACAAAAAACTAAAATGAGCTGATTGCCCTGCGCTGAATCAAGAGCATAGAAACTTTTTCAATCGAACGCTATATTTCAGCGCTTAAAATCTAGCAGTATAATGAGCCGCCAAAGTTCGCGGCCTGAAAACTGCTTTAGTCAGTGAAAGCGACTATAGTAAATGAAAGCGACAACTATAAAAGAGTCCCTAACTATAAAAGAGCCCCTATGAGCAGCCCAATAGCACAAAACCGACGCAACTTTACCCGCGTGACTTTTGACGGCGCCACTATCATCCGGCAAGGGCAAGAACAATGGCCAGTCACGCTCGTCGATCTCTCATTGAGAGGCCTGTTAGTTGAAAAACCCTCACATTGGGACGCCAGTACTAGCGAAACGATGGAGGCGGATATTCAGATTGGCGAGGACATTACGATTACCATGCAGGTTTTGTGGCGGCACACGGAAAATAATCAAATGGGGTTTGAATGCAATCTCATCGATTTAGACAGCATTATCCATTTGCGCAGATTAGTAGAGCTAAACTTGGGTGACGCCACTCTGCTCGAAAGAGAGCTATCGGCACTCGGTAACTAACAGTCCAGCTTTCAAATTCAGCTTTCGAAACATCGTTCTATCACGGGCTTCTATCAAAGGCCTCTATGACAGCTCTCTATCACAGGATAGTCACTTTAAATAAGTCACCGACACCCGCTGCGAATAATAGGGACTCTCAAAAGGAACATTTTCCTGCTCAGAACACTTTCTACAACAGCCCTTAAAACATTTTTTATAACACCCTAAAACAAGACCGACATAACGGCCTGTAAGCGGGAAATAAAAAAGGCCACCATAAAAGTGACCTTTGTCTGCCCTGTTGAAATCGGCGTTTTTGACCGAAAGCGATTAGCTCTATATGTCGCTAATGCTCTTTATCGGATAATGTGCCGGATACGGTTTTTGAGCAACACCGGTATCAACGGCGGCCTGAGCAACGGCAGCGGGAACGGCTGTTAACAAACGACCGTCCATCGGCTTGGGAATAATGTATTCCGGACCAAATTCAAGACTATCCAGCTCGCATGCGATCAACACTTCTTGAGTCACAGGCTCTTTTGCAATGGCTCGAATCGCATTAACAGCAGCAATTTTCATCTCTTCGTTTATAGACTTGGCACGAACATCCAAAGCACCACGAAATATAAACGGAAACCCCAGTACATTATTAACTTGATTGGGGAAATCGGAACGTCCGGTAGCCATAATTAAATCACTGCGGGTCGCGTGCGCCAGAGCGGGAGCAATTTCCGGATCGGGATTCGAACAAGCAAAAACGATTGGGTTATCGGCCATTAGCTTCAGCGTTTCAGCATCTAATAAATTCGCGCCCGATAGACCGACAAAAACATCGGCACCTTTCATTGCGTCTGCCAATGTACGATCGTTGGTCTCATGCGCAAACTGGCTCTTTATTTCTGTCACGCCCTCTCGCCCTTTAAAAATAACACCGAGTCGGTCGATCATTATTACGTTTTGGTTTTTTGCACCTAACCTCATCAATAAACGCATACAGGCAATTGCGGCTGAACCCGCGCCCAAACAAACAATTTTAGCCGTTTCCAGATTTTTCCCTGCGATTTCAAGCGCATTTAATAGTCCGGCAGCGGTAACGATTGCGGTGCCATGCTGATCATCATGAAAAACGGGTACGTTACAGCGATCAATTAGCTCATTTTCAATTTCAAAACATTCTGGCGCTTTGATATCTTCAAGATTAATACCGCCAAAGGTATCGGCGATGCGCACCACAGTATCAATAAATTCTTTCGGCTCTTCAGTGTCGACCTCAATATCAATAGCGTCTACACCCGCAAAACGCTTAAACAATAAGGCTTTGCCTTCCATAACAGGCTTACTGGCTAGCGGGCCGAGATTCCCCAAGCCCAAAATTGCAGTTCCGTTAGAAATAACAGCGACAAGGTTTCCCTTTATTGTGTAGTCATAAGCAGCTTCGGGATTCTCTGAAATGGCGAGGACCGGCTCAGCCACGCCAGGACTATAAGCCAAAGCCAGATCATTTTGACTCTCGGCACTGGTGGTCAATTCTACCGAAATTTTTCCCGGCTTAGGCTGGGAATGGTAGTCCAAAGCTTGTTGTTTGAAATCTGTAGACATCGATTCTGTCCCGATTTATATCATTAAAAAGGTAACGAAAGCCAAAAGGTAGGCTCTCCGGTTCGGTGTATCTCGACAACCCCGTTAGAAACGGGTGAGCAAGAATATAGAAAAACGAGCGCAGCCACAAGACCGATTTGCCGCGGAGCACTCGCAACAGATTTACATACCAAGGATTAAAAATCACTGTATTGATTTAATTCATCATAGCGGGATGACGCAGATTCATCATCAGAGCAGGGTATCCTTTCTTTTTAACCGACGTTGAATCACTGCGATTGATCACCCAGCCACGAAGCTGTATTTTTTGGCCACGCCAGTCAACCGGTTTCACCCCCGGCATTGCAGCGGAGAAAAAACGCATATCCTTATCGCGCAAGCGCACAGCCAACTTACCGACTTGCAACCACCAACCATCACCACTGCGAGTGACCGATTTTACCACTCCCTGAATGAGTTGAAAGCCACTATCCTTCAAGGCCAGGTCGGCTGCAATCTTACGCCGGTAAAGTGGGTGCCCCCATATCCCCACACCCTTCTGTCGAGCGAGAACCTCGGCACGTGCCAAACAGTGCCAGCGGGAATTATTGGGCGGAACTACTATCTGGACTGCCAAGCCCTCGGTCAATAGATATTCCGCTAAGCTTGCGCCGTCGTATCGGAATACGTGCGCCAGCAGGCGACCGTATCGATCTCGTGGATCGACACCCGCCTGAATCCCAACTTTTTTGGAAGGCCCGAAAAACTTGATTGCTGCGGCTTTCGCCTGCCGTGAAAGAGCCTGAGCAGGTTGATTTTTATCGCCAAGCTCCGGTGTGTTAATAGCGATAATCCTGAGCTTTTCTCCATTGGCGAGACGAATCGTATCGCCGTCAATGACATGCCCCAAGGTTTCCCAGCGCAACTCACTTTTCGCACTACAGGCGTACTCAACCCCGAAAGTGGATTGAGACGAAACTATCACGAACAAAAATAGACAGAGACGCACATTTTTTAACAAAAAAAAACGCCCGATCATTTCTGAACGAGCGTTTTTCGAAAGCTTAATCAACAAATGACCAAGCTTAAAAAGCCTCATGGCTACGTATTACATTAAGCCTTAGTGCTGCGATTACCGAAACGCTTATTAAAGCGATCTACACGGCCACCAGAGTCCAGCATTTTCTGCTTGCCAGTATAAAACGGGTGACAAGCTGAACAAACATCAAGGTGGATGTCAGAACACAGAGTTGAACCTGTTTTAATGGTATTACCACAACTACACGTTGCTGTAATCTCTTCGTATTTGGGATGAGTATCAACTTTCATTGCATTAATTCCTAATAATAGATCTTGGTAAATTATGTGCCGCCACTTGCGTCAATCTTCACGACTCCTCCCTGGAGACAATTGCCAAGCACCGCACTTTACGCCCAAAAATATCGCAGCATGAGCACAGCTAAAAATTCGGCGATGCATCATACCAAAAATGACTAGTTTAGCAAGCAGTATCATTCCACGGGAGATAAACAGGGAAAACGAACAGTCGCCTACAACTTAACTTCGATCACAACAAACTACTTTTTCTATCATCGCAAGTCGCTTTACTGCGCGAACTCTTTACCGCTGGCAGCATAGATATATATCCATTCTTGCGTTTACCCATACACAATTGCATCAGTTTGTTACACTAGCCTGCGATCTTTTAAACCGGGTACTCATAACTTAATGCCAATACTTTCTCTCGCTATGCCGACACCTCTCAAGCGTAGCTTTGACTACCTGCTGCCTTTAGACATCACGGATTTGGCAATAAATGATCTGAAGCCAGGCTTAAGAGTTCTCGCCCCGTTTGGCCATCGACAACTAACGGGCATATTGCTGGAAGTTAAAAATAGCAGCGACGTACCCGCAGCAAAACTCAAACCCGCCATTCAGATTCTCGACTCCGATCCTGTTTTTTCTCCTCAGATGCTGGAGCTTTGTCGATGGGCGGCAAATTACTATCAACACGCGCTCGGTGACGTTTTGAGCAATGCGATACCGGCGCTTTTGCGAAAAGGACACGAGTTAATCGACCAGAAAGAAACTCGCTGGCGCCTGAGCACAGAGGGAAAGGGACTACCCGAAGGAGCGCTAAAAAGGGCCGCCAAACAGGCGCAATTGCTGACATTATTGCAACAACGAACGAGCATCAATACGACCGATTTATCAACATCAGGTGTATCGCGGACCATACTTAACGCATTAATAAAGAAAGATTTAGTCGAAAAGTTCGCCAGCGAAGCAGCTGCACCCACTTCGCCCAACAATGAATCGGACGGCACCGAAGAGCCTCTGGTGCTAAACGAAGAACAACGCATAGCCTTAAATAGCGTTAACATCCAAAAACGTTATCAGTGTTACTTGCTGGACGGAGTGACGGGTAGCGGCAAGACAGAGGTTTATCTTCAGCTTATTGCTAAATGCTTGGAAAAAGACCGACAGACGCTGGTATTAATTCCTGAAATTGGCCTAACACCACAGACGGTAAGTCGCTTTCGTCGGCGATTCAACTGCCATATTGCCTTGTTACACTCAGGCCTTACTGATAGGGAGCGCTTACTATCATGGCAGTCAGCCAAAAGCGGACAAGCTAAAATCATTATCGGCACTCGCTCGGCGGTGTTCACTCAGATGGGAAATATTGGACTCATTATTATCGATGAAGAGCACGACAGCTCTTTCAAGCAACAGGACGGTTTTCGGTACTCAGCGAGAGATATCGCGATAAAACGTGCCCACCAGCTAAGATGCCCAATAATATTAGGGTCGGCAACACCCAGCCTTGAGACACTCCATAACGCCCAGCAGAGCCGCTACCAACACTTGCATCTTACGCAACGTGCAGCGAATGCAAAACCACCGCTCTATGAATTATTGGACATTCGAAATGCACCGATGGATGAGGGCTTCAGTTCAGCGCTGCTCGCTGCTATAAAAAAAGAAATTACAGCTGGCAATCAAGTTTTAGTGTTTATCAACCGCCGCGGCTTTTCTCCGATGCTAATGTGCCACGACTGCGGTTACGTCGCGCAATGTCACCATTGCGACGCCAGAATGACCGTACATTTCCAACAGGGCATGCTGCGCTGCCATCACTGTGAAGGGCAAGAGAAATTACTGGGATTCTGCCCGGACTGTAATAGTCGTCAATTGGACTTCAGAGGATCTGGAACAGAACGCTCCGAGCAGGCCTTAAACCGCCTGTTTCCAAATACTCAGGTCATTCGCATCGATAGAGACACAACGTCGCGAAAACTGGCCATGCAGGAATTATTAGAAAATGTTCACGAGGGAACGCCCTGCATTTTGGTGGGAACCCAGATGCTAGCAAAGGGACATCATTTCCCCGACGTCACTTTGGTTGCAGTCATCGACGCCGACGGCGGGCTATTTAGCACCGATTTTCGCGGCCCGGAAAAAATGGGGCAATTATTGATTCAGGTTGCCGGTCGCGCCGGTCGCGCCAGCAAACCGGGCAAGGTTATGATTCAAACACACCATCCGGAACACCCCCTTATAAACAGTCTTGTCAACAACCACTACCACAGCTACGCCAATCAATTATTAGAAGAGCGCAAAGTTAGCGGCCTACCACCGTTTGGTCATCTGGCATTAATTAGAGCCGAATCGAGCAATCCGCAACAACCAGAAGAATTTTTACGCGCGCTACGCTCCGGGATCGAAACAAACGGTCAAACAGTAGATTCTGGGAGCCGCCTGTTTGGACCACTCCCGGCTCCTATGGCACGCCGCGCAGGCTTTTTTCGCGCGCAGCTATTATTGCAAGCCGATCGGCGAAAAAATCTTCATCAGTGCCTTAAAGCGCTATGTAACATTGGCGAACAACATACCCTGGCAAACAAAATACGCTGGTCAGTCGATGTTGATCCAATTGATATGCATTAATCGATAAGAAAACGCGATGTCAATAATGCCCGCGGCCCGCTCTCGCTAAAAGGCGAAACTGATAGATATACCACACCATTACTGACGATTTATGCACGATCCGTCGTCGAAAAACAACTTATGATTCACACACGCCTAGCCTAGTCCCCGAAAAAACGGGATAATACGCTGTTTTATCATTACTCCACCGGCAACATTCCTGCCAACGGCTCAAGGCGGCCTCTTATTCATGAAAGACCATATTGCTGAACTGATTGCTACGTCTCTTAAAACCCTGACAGACCAACAAATTCTCCCTGCCGACTTTGAACCTCGCATAGCGATCGATCGCACGAAAGATAAAAACCATGGCGACCTTGCCAGCAATATCGCCCTGACATTGGCTAAGGCCGCGAAAAAACCACCTCGTGAAATTGCGCAGCTGATTATTGATCACCTACCTGTATCGGAAAATCTTGCAAAAACCGAAATTGCGGGCCCGGGGTTTATTAACTTCTTCCTTAACGAAGCAGCAGCTTCCGCAGTCATCACAGAAATCCTGACCTTAAAAGATGCATTCGGCAGGAACAGCAGCGGCACAAATAGTGACGGCAGCAAGAAAAAGGTACAGGTGGAATTTGTATCGGCGAACCCAACCGGCCCGCTACATGTCGGCCATGGTCGCGGAGCGGCGGTGGGAGACACCTTATGCCGCTTGTTAAAAGCCTCCGGCTGGGATGTTAGCGCCGAGTTTTATTATAACGATGCCGGACAACAAATAAACAACCTTGCCAGCTCTGTACAAGCCCGCTGCAAGGGGCTCGGACCAGAAGACGCGTCGTGGCCCAAGGACGGATATCGAGGCAGCTATATCAGTGATGTGGCGGAATCTTACATGGCGGGCAATACCATAGACGCGGAAGACAAACACGTCACCGGCGCCGCCGATGCCGACAACTTACACGCTATAGAAGATTTTGCGGTCGCCTATTTACGACGCGAGCAAGATCTCGATTTAAAAGCCTTCGGTGTTGATTTCGACGTGTTTTTTCTTGAGTCCTCACTTTACAACGACGGTAAGGTTGAAGAAGCTGTCCAGCACCTCGTTGCCAGTGGCAATACCTACGAAAAAGATAAAGCGCTGTGGCTAAAAACAACCGATTATGGTGACGATAAAGATCGCGTAATGCGTAAATCTGAGGGCGGATATACTTATTTTGTACCCGACGTTGCCTACCATATCAGCAAGTGGCAAAGAGGATTTGAGCGCGTCATCAACGAACAGGGAGCCGACCACCACAGCACAGTGACCCGAGTGCGCGCGGGGGTTCAGGCCATCAGTCAGAACCAGTCGATGGGCATTCCGCAGGGATGGCCCGAGTATGTCTTACACCAAATGGTGATGGTAATGCGCGCCGGAGAAGAAGTGAAAATCTCAAAACGCGCCGGTAGTTACGTCACGATTCGCGATTTGATCGACGAAGTTGGCAGAGACGCAACTCGATATTTTCTAGTAGCCCGCAGCACGACATCTCAATTAACCTTCGACATCGATTTAGCAGTATCGCAAACCAATGACAACCCGGTCTTCTATATTCAATATGCCCATGCCCGCGTCTGCAGCATGATGCGTAAGCTTTCTGAAAAAAGCTGGCGCTGGTCGGCAGCCCAGGCCGGCAATCTGGAGCTCTTGACCGAAGACGCAGAAAAGAAATTATTAAACAAGCTGACCGCCTACCCTGAGTTAATCAAAAACGCTGCGACAAACTGTGAACCCCATACTGTCGCCAATTATCTACGCGATCTTGCTGGAGATTTTCATAGTTATTACAACGCCCACAAAATGCTGATTGACGACGAAGAGCTGCGTAATGCCAGACTCAGCCTCAGTGAAGCCGTGCGCCAAGTTATCGCCAACGGCTTATACCTGCTGGGCGTATCAGCACCCGAAGAGATGTAATAACAAACAAACACACAACCAACAAAAAACACTCTTCGCCGCATTAAATTTTTAAAATCGAGACACTATTCAATGACCCATGACTTCGCAAAAAAAACAAAGGAGAAACCCAAAAAATCAAAAAAGAAAGAAAAGCATGTGCCTGGGTGGATATGGTTATTGACAGGTATCGTCGCTGGCGTATTTATTAGCTTCCTGGCGTTTCTCGCTGACATAACCCCGGAACCCGCACCGAAGGTGGCCAAAGAAAAGGCGGTACCCGCGAAGACCAAAAACACAAAATCAACCGCAACGAAATTCGATTTTTATACCTTGCTACCGGAACGCGAAATCATCGTTCCGGTCGAAAAAGATAACGATGAATCCGAACCAGAACAAACCATGGTTTACGTTCTGCAAGCTGGCTCCTTCCGAAACCTAAAGGATGCAGACCGTCTGCGAGCACAGTTAATACTGATGGGTTATGAAACCAATGTCGAAGAAATTGCCGCACAAAACGGAGATCTCTGGCATCGAGTCCAAATAGGACCGTTTCGCTCTCGCTCCGTCGTAGCCAGCGCCAGAAGCAAGTTAATTAGCAATGGCATCGAAGCGTTGCTACTAAAGAGAAAATCCGAAAACTAATCGCTTTCAATACCTGCAATAGCAACCTTGAATTTACAATTATTGCCCCCATAAAGTGCCTACGCGCCACAGATGTTATGGCAACAAAACAACCCCTATTTAAAACATTGACTATTTAGAAGATATCTAGCAGAGGAAATTATTTTGGAGCAATATCGAGGCACAACTATTCTCTCGGTTCGCCGAAACGGCAAAGTTGTCATCGGCGGCGACGGTCAGGTATCAATGGGTAATACAGTAATGAAGGGCAATGCCCGTAAAGTTCGCCGACTCTACAACGATCAAGTCATCGCAGGGTTCGCAGGCGGTACAGCGGATGCGTTCACACTGTTCGAATTATTTGAAGCACAGCTTGAAAAATATCAAGGCCACCTTACCCGTGCCGCAGTCGAGCTGGCCAAAGCCTGGCGCACAGAGAGATCTCTGCGTCGCCTGGAAGCCTTACTGGCTGTTGCCGACAGCACCACATCCCTTATCATTACCGGAAATGGTGATGTTATAGAGCCTGAAGATAATCTTATTGCCATAGGTTCCGGCGGTCCATATGCTCAATCTGCATCAAAAGCACTGCTGGACAATACTGATATGGACGCACGCCAGATTGTTGAAAAAGGTTTAGCAATTGCGGCTGATATTTGCGTCTATACCAATCACAACCGCACCATCGAGGAACTCGATTGCGAGTAGACGCCAATCCATTCTCGAGCTAATGTTGTTGAACAACATGTCAGTAAATCAACTAAGAGCTCGCGAATTAAACGTCAGACGCATGCACGTATAACATAAGCAATTCAAAGTTATCGTACAGCCCTCATCCGCTGAGGCCTACATCTAATACGGAAAAAGAAAGGTTTTTATGTCACACATGACCCCGAGAGAAATAGTCCACGAACTCAATCTTCACATTGTCGGACAGGACAAAGCAAAGCGCGCAGTGGCCATCGCTTTACGCAATCGCTGGCGTCGCATGCAACTGGACGAGTCTCTCCGTGAAGAAATCACACCAAAAAATATCCTGATGATAGGACCAACCGGTGTCGGTAAAACTGAAATTGCTCGCCGCCTGGCAAAATTAGCCAACGCGCCTTTTATCAAAGTAGAAGCAACCAAATTTACTGAAGTTGGTTATGTAGGCCGAGATGTTGAATCGATTGTTCGCGATCTGGTTGACGTTTCAGTCAAAATGCATCGCATGCAGGAAATTGAAAAAGTCAAATTTCGAGCCGAAGACGCCGCGGAAGATCGTATTCTCGATGTTTTATTACCGCCTGCCCGCACAAGCACTGGCACCGATGAGGAGAGTGACAACAAAGACTCATCAACCCGCCAGGTCTTCAGAAAAAAATTGCGTCAGGGCGAGCTGGACGATAAAGAAATTGAAATCGAAATCAAGTCGGCACCTGTCGGTGTAGAAATTATGGCACCGCCCGGCATGGAAGATATGACCAATCAATTGCAAAACATGTTTTCAAACATTGGGGGAGGCAAGCAAAAAACCGCCAAAATGACCGTAAAAGCTGCCTTGAAAGCCCTGCAGGAAGAAGAAGCGGCAAAGTTGATTAATGAGGAAGAACTAAAGGCCTCAGCGGTAGAAGCGGCCGAACAAAACGGCATTGTATTTATTGATGAGCTCGATAAAGTCGTCAAACGCTCCGAAGGTGCAGGCGCAGATGTTTCTCGCGAAGGGGTGCAACGCGATTTACTGCCACTGATAGAAGGCTGCACCGTAAGTACCAAACACGGCATGATCAAAACAGACCATATCTTATTTATTGCATCGGGCGCATTTCATTTGGCAAAACCCTCTGATCTCATTCCCGAACTCCAGGGTCGCCTGCCAATCCGCGTAGAACTCAGTGCGTTATCAGTAGAAGATTTTCAACGGATATTAACCGAGCCCAGTGCATCGCTAACTGAACAATACACTGCGCTGCTGGGCACCGAAGGCTTAAACCTGACATTCAGCGAAGATGGAATTCATCGCATTGCGGAGACAGCCTGGGAAGTTAACGAGCGCACCGAGAACATAGGGGCCCGTCGCCTGCATACGGTCATGGAACGCCTGCTGGATGAAGCAAGTTTCGACGCGACCGACAACAGCGGCAGTGCAGTTTGTATCGACGCGACTTACGTCGATGAAAAATTGGGTGAACTGGTCAAAAATGAAGATTTGAGTCGATTTATTTTATAACGCTGAGAACAACAAACAATGAATAGTGTTCACTCAATCCCAACCGGTATAGAACTGCATAAGCGACGAAAAGTTCTGGAATTAGTTTATGCAGACGACCAACGTTATGAGTTAAGTTGCGAATACTTGCGCGTGCATTCGCCGTCGGCAGAAGTGAAAGGTCATGGTCCCGGCCAGGAAATTTTGCAAGAGGGGAAGATTAACGTAGGCATTGATCACATTGAACCGGTTGGCAATTATGCCCTGCAATTCGTTTTTAGCGATGGCCATGATTCAGGTATTTTTTCCTGGGCCTACCTCTACGAACTGTGTGCCAATCAGCAACAAAATTGGCAGACTTATCTCGATCGGCTTAGTGCAGCAGGAGCGGCGCGAGATCCCGATATTCAAGTCGTAAGAATTGGTAATTAAGCTTTCCGCTATTAAAGACCCAAATCAATAGGAGTCACTGTAGGGAAGCCAACACACCTCTTAGTTAAACCGATGCACTTCTTAGTTAAATCGTAGACGCCTGAGCTATTTTTTTATCTGAATGCAATAGAACCCGCAATACATCCGAGGTGGAAATAACCCCGACAATTTTTTCATTTTCAATAACAAATACGCGATGGATATCTTTATCAATCATGATAGCAGCGATATCAGACACCGTTTGGTCAGCGTCAACGCTAATAACTTGTCCAGCCATGATCTGATGGACTGTACAGTTTTTCTGCGCGTTTTTAGTCCACTCGATAAGATCTGTGCGGTTGGCTATATCGATTCCCGTCGCATCGCGATAGCAACTCTTCAAAGCCTCACTTTTAACATCATCGGAGGCGTTTTCAAATTTGAAGATATCAGAGACACTTACCACCCCCACTAACTGGTGGTCTGACGCGATAACGGGCGCGCCAGTGATGTCGTGGTTCAAGAAAAAGTCGGCGAGCCGCTGAATAGACCATCCCTCATAAACGGACAATACATTGGTACTCATTAAGTCTCTAACTTTATAGTTTTCGATAATGATGTTTGACATAATGCGCTCCGATATTTATTGCCTTACTCGTAAGGGTTTGATCACGACACATTCATGATCCATTAAAATACAAACCGACGACAGAAGAAATACCCGAGTAAATCTTAAGGTCTACGCCGATGGTACAGCACCACTTGTAAAAAGAACACTGCGTTGTTTATTACTTTTAGTAGCCATCCAAACCTTGAAACAGGGAGACAAAATCGTAAAGTATTTATTAAATTTTACTTTGATGTAGATCGTACAACATTTAAATTCTCAAAAAGAAGCGTTGACCTATTGCAACGCTAACTCTGAAAAATGGACCGCCACAAATGAAAAAGTGACCGATATTTAATGAACATTGTGGCGTCCTTAATGAACATTGTGGCGTTCTTTAATGAGTAGAATGTTAGATCCCAAACCAATTAACTGTCTTCTGTTAACAAAACCCGGGAGCAAGACCTAGTGACACTAGAAATTCACGGATACTGCGACAATAAATTTGCACGCCTTAAAGACGCTTTCACTCGGAATTTTAAGGACGGGGAAGAAATGGGCGCCAGCTAATCTACCAAAACACAAGGGCCCTCTTGAACTTCACGCGGTCATTCCAGGGTCAATTCAACAAATAGTGGTAACAATATGATCAGAAAAATTTGTCTATTTAGCCTGCTCGCTTTGTGTCTGTCAGGAGCTCGAGCCGGAGTGGATGCTCAGCGAATTATCCAAGCTGATAAAGAGCCCGGTAGCTGGCTTAGCCACGGTCGAAACTACGCGGAAGATCGTCAAAGCCCCTTAATCGATATTACGCCGGAAAATGTCAATCAGCTCGGCCTCGCGTGGACCTTTGATACGAACACCAGCAGAGGATTGGAAGCCTCCCCACTGGTCATTGACGGGGTTATCTATAGTACGGGCTCCTGGAGTAAAGCCTTTGCCATCAACGCCGCCACGGGTGAATTACTATGGGAGTACGACCCCATGGTAGCTAAAATTTGGGGCGCCAATGCCTGTTGCGACGTGGTCAATCGCGGGGTCGCCGCATGGGGGGACAGTATTTTCCTCGGCACACTGGACGGCCGACTCATCGCCCTAGACAAAGCGACCGGCGCCGTAAAGTGGGAGAAACTGACCATCGATAACACTCGCCCTTACACCATAACCGGTGCACCAAGAGTTGTGAATGGCAAAGTCCTGATCGGAAACGGCGGTGCGGAATTTGGCGTTCGCGGTTATCTTTCGGCCTATGATGCGGACTCAGGCGAACTCGTATGGCGCTTTTACACCGTGCCGGGAGATCCGGAACAGCCATACGAATCGGAAGCTATGCGCATGGCGGCAGAGACATGGACCGGAGATTTGTACTGGAAGATTGGCGGCGGCGGTACGGTCTGGGATTCAATGGCGTACGATCCCGATCTGAACCTGTTATATTTTGGTGTCGGTAATGGCTCGCCCTGGAATCGCAATATCCGAAGCCCCGAGGGCGGAGACAACTTATTCCTGTCATCTATCGTCGCAGTTAACCCGGACACCGGCGAATACGTGTGGCACTATCAAACAACGCCGGCGGAGTCCTGGGATTATACGGCAACGCAGCACATCATTCTCGCGGACTTGACGATCGACAATGAACAGCGAAAAGTCCTAATGCAGGCGCCAAAAAATGGCTTCTTTTACGTCTTGGACCGGACCAACGGCAAACTGCTATCTGCGGAGAAATATATAGCGGCCAATTGGGCTAGCCATGTCGATCTCGCAACAGGTCGACCGGTAGAAACCAAGATCGCCAATCACAAAGACGAAGCACAAATGACTGTTCCGGGTCCCTTTGGAGGGCACAATTGGCATCCAATGGCGTTCAATCATAAAGCGGGACTCGTTTACATTCCAGCACTGGTAAACTCCTACATTTACGACACCCCTGAGATTTTTAAGTATCTTCCCGGTCCATTCTGGAACACCGGCAATATAGATGTCAGGGATCAAACTGACATAATGGATCAACTCCCACCGAAACTTGTAAAAAAACTAGCCAAAAAAATGTTTAATGGTCGTCTGATCGCCTGGGACCCGGTCGCACAACAAGAGCGTTGGAGTATTGAACACCCCACCATGTGGAACGGCGGTATTCTGACCACAAGTGCTGGCCTGGTATTTCAGGGAACAGGGGATGGCCGCTTTGTCGCTTACGATGCGGATACCGGTGCAGTGCTTTGGCAATCCGAAACGGCTACCGGCGTGGTAGCGCCGCCGATAAGCTATAAAATAGATGGCGTTCAGTACATCGCCGTTATGGCAGGCTGGGGTGGAACAGCTGCATTGTTTAACTTGCCCAACGCAAAATCGGCAAAAAATGGTCGACTGCTCGTTTACAAATTAGGCGGTATAGGGGTCCTACCCACAGCAACAGATAAGCCTGAACAATTACTCCCGCCACCTCGCAGAGGCTCCTCAGATTCTATCGAAAAAGGTTCAGCGCTATTTTTTGAATATTGCGCCATTTGTCACGGAACAATGTTTAACACCGAAAATGTAATTACGGATCTTCGCAATATAAACGAAGGCAGCCATATGGCCTTTAAACAAATAGTGTTAGAGGGAATTTTTAAACCCATTGGAATGAAAAGTTTCAAAGGTGTTCTCGATGAAGAAGACGTCGACAATATTCACAATTACATTATCGATGCGGCTAATTTAAAGTGGGAGCAAGAACACTCGGAAGAGAGCTGGTGGGACACGTTTGTCGATTGGTTTTATGAATTACTAGCGAAGATCATCTTCTGGATTATGATGTAAACGCGACCTGTTTTATTCGTATATTCACAGACCGTTATTTCAAACCGCCTTGTAACGAACATTGTTACGAACATTGTTACGATCATTGTTACGAACATTGTTACGATCATTGTTACGGGCGGTCTTTTCTTTGTTTATCCCTCGCTCAATGCTTCAAAGTGTTTTCTCGATAAATGCAAAAATATGGCGGTCGATAAACCCGCAGAACTAAAGATCATCACCATAACGACAATTTGATATTTCACCGCAATCAGGGGAGTGACGCCGGATAAAATCTGGCCTGTCATCATTCCCGGCAGGGAAACCAAACCTACCGCAAATAGGCTGTTTAGGGTCGGAATGAGCGAGGCGTTGAAGGCAGTTGATCGGGCGACGACATAATCACTATGCTGCTTAAGCTCCGACGACAATCGCTCAGAAGATAAACTTATCGCAGTCATCGCATTAGCAAAAATCATACCCGCTAACGGAATCATCTGCCGAGGCGAATACCACGGTGATATGGTTAGAACACCCTGAGTCACTGTAATCAAAGTCAAGGTACCGCCAATGAGAATCGCCAAAAACGATGCCATGTACAAAGGCCTGGTACGCTCTTTTAATGGATTTAAGCTTATCCAGGTCGCGGCGACAATCATCACAACTAAGGCACTTAACACCAGGACAAGCTTCTGGGATTCGAATAAATAGGACAACACATAACCGATGGCCAATAGCTGCACCAGCATTCGACTCAACGCATAGAGGCTTTTATTAACGCCCATTCGCCATTTGTACAGGATTATTAAAACGGGTATGGCTGGAATAAAAACTATCGCCAGATTCTGTACGGGAATTTCATTGATTGCGCTAACCATCTCAAGCCCATTATTATTAAGTATGCTCGGTCACAAATAATGCCACGAATAACAAGGCAAGGGTATTCGAAATCTACGTCGTCTCGAACGTAATGAAAAGGGACAACATTTCATGCTGGGAGGGATTTATTATTAGGGTATTACTTCTTTAGGTAATGCTTCTTGTGGCATGTTTCTTACGGCTTTTGCCCAAGAGACGTTTTAAGGTGATAAACGCGAGATGCCCCACTGCTTGTCGGTGCGAGTATAAAGAAAGCGGTCGTGAAGCCGGTACTCTCCCCCCTGCCAAAACTCAATTTCCAGCGGATCAATTCGGTATCCACCCCAAAAATCGGGTACGTCTATTTCTCCCTTAGAAAAAGCCTGTTTGATCTCAAGAAACTTTTCCTCCAATACGCGTCTTGCGGTGATAGGATGGCTCTGCCGCGAAGCCCATGCAGCCAATTGGCTTTCTCGCGGCCTGGAAACGAAATATTTCAAATTCTCGACTTTACTCAACGGTTTGGCAACGCCATTAATAACGACCTGCCGATCGAGTGGCAGCCAGGAGAAATGCAAACACACTTTTTCATTCGTTTTTATTTGTTGTGCTTTTCGACTTCCCAAATTGGTGAAAAACACAAACCCTCTTTCATCCAACCCCTTCAGTAATACCATGCGCTGGTAGGGCATGCCAGAAGCGTCAACTGTTGCCAAAGTCATCGCCGTCGCATCGCGAACCTCTAGCTCTTTCGCTTTTCGCAGCCAATCCTCAAACTGTTGAATCGGGTCGTCATTGAGTTCGCGGCGATGCAAATTACCATGATCATATTCCCGTCGATCACCGGTAATATTAAAACTTTTGCTCATCGAGTTTTATCACTCCGATTATCAAGCGTGCTGCGACAAACCTCCACAGTCTTTTCCTTAGAAGGAAATCGCAGCAAGCATAAAAGTTATGCCACAAGTTTAGCCACACTTAGAGTCGCCACAACTCAAACAAGTCATGCAGCCGTCCATTAATATACTGGCTTTGGTCAGGCATTTTTTACACAGTGACGCTCCAGCAGGGTAGCCCGATTCACTAGACTCATCTTTTTCTTGAGACTTCTCAAAGGCAGCACGTTTTTCATCCATAATTTGTTGTTGGTGATCGCTGATCTTTTCACTTTTAATCATGCCGATTTTCTTCAAGTGAGACTCAATTGCAAAACCGAGTTCTGCAACCAAAGAAGGCATAAACACACCGCCTTTCTTGAAATAACCACCCTGCGGATCAAATACGGCTTTGAGCTCTTCGGCCAAAAACGTGATATCGCCTCCCTTGCGAAATACCGCTGAAATAACGCGAGTTAGCGCAACCACCCATTGAAAGTGATCCATGTTTTTCGAATTAGCAAATACTTCAAAGGGACGGCGCAACTCATGATCCGTTCCAGGGTTTAGAACGATATCATTAATCGTCACATATAAAGCGTGCTCTGACATAGGCGTTTTTATCTTGTAAGTAGATCCTTCCAGCTCTTCCGGACGCACGACTTTTTCATGCATCTGAATGACTTCTGCTTCGGGCTTTACCTCTTGTGCAACACTGTCTGCAACAGCGTCTTTTTTAACGACCTGAAAACCGACGATGTCTTGCTCAATTTTTTTAATAGTCATGATATTTTACTCTTAAAGTTTTCCGTAATAGCCTTCTTTCAAGGCATCAAATAGATTAGCTGCAGAATGGGTCTCGCCATCGTATTCCACTGTTTCATTCCCTTTTAGGGTCACAGTGCTGCCATCAGCCAACTTGAATTCATATTCCGTATTTTCTAGATCTTCTTCTTTTACCAAAACACCCTGGAAGGCTTCGGGATTAAAACGAAAAGTTGTGCAACCCTTCAATCCTTTTTCGTGTGCATAGCGGTAGATATCTTTGAAATCTTCATAGGGGTAATCGGTAGGCACATTGGCCGTTTTCGAAATAGAAGAATCAATCCATATTTGCGCGGCAGCTTGAATATCGACATGCTGTTTTGGCGTTACGTCATCGGCGGCGATAAAGTAATCGGGAAGTTGTTCGCCTTCTTTTTTGGAAAAAGGCATCGCCTTATCATTAATCAAACTACGATAGGCCAAAAGTTCATAGGAGAAAACATCCACTTTCTCTTTCGACTTTTTCCCTTCCTGAATAATATTTCGAGAGTAGTGATGCGCAAAACTAGGCTCAATTCCATTGCTCGCATTATTGGCCAAAGAAAGGGATATAGTGCCAGTCGGCGCGATAGAGCTATGGTGAGTAAAACGCGATCCTGTTTCAGCCAACTGCGCAACCAACTCAGGCTCAACTTCCGCAAGCTTTTGCATATAACGGCTGTAGCGACTGTGTAGTATCTTTCCCTTAATCTGATCGCCAACTTTAATACCGTCGCGACGCATTTCGGGACGTAAACGCAGCATATGTTCCGTCACATCGAAATCTTGGTCCATAATGGGAGCAGGACCTTTTTCCTCAGCGAGTTGTAAACCGGTTTTCCATCCCGTTACCGCCATGGATTTAGCCACTTTCTCGGTAAACACCACAGAGTCTGAATCACCGTACTTCATCCCTAACATCGTTAATGTCGAACCCAGACCCAAAAACCCCATGCCATGACGACGTTTTTGCTGAATTTCGTGCCGCTGCTGCTCCAATGGCAGACCATTTATCTCAACCACGTTATCTAACATGCGAGTAAAAATGGACACGGTTTTTTCGTAGCGGTCCCAATCAAAAACAGCCTGGTCGGTAAAAGGATTCTCGACAAAGCGAGTCAAATTGACCGAACCTAACAGACAACTACCGTACGGGGGCAAAGGCTGCTCACCGCAGGGATTAGTGGCTCGAATCTCCTCGCAAAACCAGTTGTTGTTATACTCATTAACCTTGTCGATCAGAATAAAACCCGGCTCTGCAAAGTCGTAGGTAGAACTCATTATTACGTTCCACAACTTTTCTGCGGGAACCACTTTTGAAATCAAACACGCAACCAGGCCTTCATCGTTAACGACGTAATCGTCATTGGCCGGGTGTACACGCCATACAACGCGCTCAGGATCTTGCAGGTCCAGTGTATTTTCTTCCAGCTCCTTTTTCCTAAGCGGGAACGCCAAAGCCCAAGATGCTTTATCTGCCACAGCCTGCATAAATTCATCGGTTATCAGCAAAGAAAGGTTAAATTGCCGAAGACGACCGTCTTCGCGTTTTGCACGAATAAATTCCATAACATCGGGGTGCCCGATATCAAAAGTCGCCATCTGTGCACCGCGTCGACCACCAGCAGATGACACGGTAAAACACATTTTATCAAAAATATCCATGAACGATAATGGACCAGATGTTTGCGCACCAGCACCCGAAACATAAGCGCCTTTGGGACGCAAAGTAGAAAATTCGTAACCGATACCACAACCCGCTTTTAGCGTTAAGCCGGCCTCCAGGTTTTTTTCCAGGATATCCTGCATGGAGTCTTTAACATTACCAGACACGGTACAGTTAATGGTGGAAGTAGCCGGCTTGTGTTCTTGGGCACCAGCGTTAGAAATAATTCGACCGGCAGGAATCGCGCCCTGACGCAATGCCCAGACGAACTGCTGTTTCCAGTGTTGCCTGGCCGTATCGTCACCCTCGACGTCAGCCAAGGCCTCGGCGACTCTTTGGTAACTTCCATCGATGTCTTCATCGACGTAATTTCCATTTTTATCTTTCAGTCGATATTTTTTGTCCCAGATATCCATGGACGCGTTTTGCAGAGATATTTCATTTTGTGGCAAAGTAGCCAGAGTTAGGCTTGGGGATGAAGTCATGTCAATCTACCTGTAGATTATTATGTAATACGCCGGCTGTGGAAAAACCGTACGTTAAAACGATCTGGCGGCGCCAACCTGCGCAGAAGCAGTCAATTTAGCAAAAAAACACGACAGCTAGTGCCATTCGCTTATAGGTGCCACTATATATAGACTTCAAGATGAATTCCATCACTTTTGTAACTAACTAGTAAAATACTTTAAAAAGCATTTTGGCCGACCGAAAACTCAAATCACTGCTGGACACAAACCGGCTTATCGCTTATTCATTTCACCCAGTAACAGTCAAAGTACGCTGATGTTCTGACAGTTTATCAAGGCTAAAAGCGTCACAAAATAGACGGTTTTGACGATAAGATCTGAAGGAAATGGAGTTACTCAGGAAATTGGCGTAATGAATGGTTTTACGAAAATGATACGGGACTACTAGTATGCGTCTTCGTTATATTGAACGGACAGGTTGTCGAAACGTGAATGCTCGCCAATGAATGCAACGCGGGTCGTACCGATGGGGCCATTACGCTGCTTGCCAATAATCACTTCCGCCACTCCTTTGTCGACGCTGTCTTCGTTATAAACTTCATCACGATAGAGAAACATAATAACGTCGGCATCCTGCTCGATGGCTCCAGATTCTCTAAGGTCCGAATTAATTGGACGCTTATTGGGACGTTGCTCCAGGGAACGGTTGAGCTGTGACAAAGCGACCACAGGGCAATTGAACTCCTTCGCGATGGTTTTCAAAGAACGTGAGATTTCGGAAATTTCGGCCGTTCGCCCTTCACTCGAACCAGCGACTTGCATCAATTGAAGATAATCGATCATGATCATCGCCAGATCACCATGCTCGCGCTGAATACGCCGGGCCCTCGAACGTACTTCAGTCGGTGATAACGCAGCGGTATCGTCGATAAATAGCGGCCTATCTTTCAATCGACTCACCGCCGAACTCAATTTCGGCCAATCTTCCTCATCGAGTTTTCCGGTACGGACTTTGGTCTGGTTAATTCGGCCCAGAGAAGACATCAGCCTCATTATTAGCGACTCGGCAGGCATCTCCATACTAAAGACCAAAACCGGCTTTTCGCCCGCTAACACCGCACTTTCAACCAAATTCATCGCAAAGGTGGTCTTTCCCATCGAAGGCCTACCCGCAACTATCACCAAATCCGATGGCTGTAGACCCGAAGTCATTTCATCCAAGCCAGCAAATCCAGTGCTGACACCAGTAATGTCACCATCACTGTTAAACAATTCATCGATACGTTCAACTGCACGCTTCAGTAAAGGGTTTACTTCTTCGGGACCCCCTGTTTTTGGCCGCTCCTCGCCAATTTGCATGATTTTTCGTTCGGCTTCATCGAGCAGGTCATCACTCGTACGACCCTCCGTATTAAAACCACTTTCAGAAATATCATTGGCGACTGAAATTAGAGAGCGCAACGTGGCGCGTTCTCTAACGACTTTCGCATAGGCACGAATATTTGCCGCACTCGGGGTATTATTGGCCAGCTCAGCCAGATAAGAGAATCCACCAACCTGTTCTAATTCGCCAGCACCTTGCAGGGCCGTCGACAGCGTTATGACATCAATAGGTTCGCCAGCTTCAACCAACGCCGCCATCTGAATAAAAATATGCCGATGACTACCTCGGTAAAAATCCTGCGAGGCGACTTGATCCGCGATACCGTCCCATGCATCGTTGGCTATCATCAAGCCACCGAGTACAGACTGCTCGGCCTCCAGAGAGTGAGGCGGCATTTTTAGTTCAGACAAGTCTGAGTCCATACCTAAGCCCAGATCAATAACGTCTGCGGGAATATCTACTGGACTGTCGGGAAAACTATTGGGATCCACGGGAAATTTTCTGTCGTTTGATTTTCAGTTAAGGCATTGTCGGATATTTACTGACAAAACAAAAGGAGCAGCAACAAAAGTTGCGGCAAAAAAAAAGCACTCTTTTGAAAGCCTGACAGCTTTAGAGTGCTTTTTCGAACGGGTGATTACTCTCCCGCTATTAGAACGGTAGCGCTATATTGCTCTATTATTCTGCGACGACAGACAGCGAAACCGTTTGAGTCACATCGGAATGAAGCTGTATATTTACTTCATATTCGCCGAGTTCGCGAATAACACCGTTGGGAATACGAACTTCCGATTTGTTAACTGGAACACCAGCAGCGGTGATTGCACCAGCAATATCGCGAGTACCAATAGAACCAAAAAGCTTACCTTCTTCACCGGCATTCGCTTCGATGGTAATGTTCAGCTCAGCCAACTTAGCTGCCCGAGCTACTGCACCACCCTGTTTTTCTGCGGCGGCGGCTTCCAGTTCAGAACGACGCGCTTCAAAATCAGTCACATTAGCTGCCGTAGCGGGTACGGCTTTACCAAATGGTATTAAAAAATTACGACCAAACCCGGCCTTAACTGCAACCTTATCACCCAAATTGCCTAACTTACCTACTTTTTCCAATAGAATAACTTGCATTGTATTCACCCTCTATTTTCTTTTCAGGCCCACCTGCTCGGCGACCACAAATTCCTAAATTCTTTTATGAGCTTAACTGTTGTGACCGCTATCTGGCCCACCACTCGCTAAACGTCCTCGAATATCCAGCCAACTATCGGCAACTGCCAAAATCAATAACAGCGCTCTTACCGGCTCTAATACTAACCAGCTGCAATAAAACAAAACAAACCAACTGCTCTTAATCTGCCTTTGTGCGGCCAAACCATGAATCAAAGCAAAACCTGTAAATATAAACGGTACTGCAAATATAATGGCCCAAAATGTGTAATCGGGCCCCATCAGGGAGACCAAAATACCCATCGCCAACAATACCGATGTCGACTGTGGTGACAAACGCAAGCCGTGAAACTCAGCCTGAAAACCACCAGGGTTAAAAAGCAGTGCTTGCCACCAACGCGCCAATACTAAGCACATGATGATGGTAAACGCATTACTCAAGCCCAATAAGCCCGCTATTTGCGTGGCAGTGGGTATAGGTATTCCCCCGGCCTTTACTGCTGGAGCCGATTGGACTATGCCGTCCGCTAGCTCTTTTTGCGCCAGCGTATCAGATTGCTTGCCCATTTCTGCGAAGGCATCACCTAATAGCTGCAACATCAGTTCGATATATCCCGAACCGACCGTCAACATCAGATAAGCTGTTACCAAACCGCTGAACACCGCGGCCATCAAGGTCCAAGACCACGAACTGGTAACCCTTAATACTGAAGCGACTGCCGTTACACCCAATAAGGTCGTAATTGGCGTTGTATCGCCCCAGGCAGCAAGTACCGTTGCTGGAATTAAACCCCAGAACAGCAAGTAAGCACCCTGGGTAGTACCTTTACGCAAAGTCACCAATGCGATGATCGCGGCACCCACCCAGGCAAATAAAACGGTTCCCGTTGCGAACACGACCGCCAGGACGGCCTGTGAACGCCCTTTCATTACATACTCAGCCAAGGCGCGCATGAGAATTACCGGATATTAATAATGATACTGAATAGCGACCTATTTGTGCTGGTCGGTATACGGTAATAAAGCCAAAAAGCGCGCGCGCTTTATGCACGACGACAATTGACGCTGATACTTAGCTTTTGTACCGGTAATACGGCTCGGTACAATCTTGCCAGTTTCAGAAACATAGGCTTTTAAAGTGTCTAGATCTTTATAATCAATCTGGTCAACGCCTTCTGCGGTAAAACGGCAGAACTTACGACGACGGAAAAAACGTGCCATGGGATTACTCCTAATTCAATTTAGTGTTTGCCGATTACTCTTCGCCAGAAGCTTCAGGTGCTGCAGCAGTAGTTTCTGGTGCCGCAGTCTCAGTAGTTTCTGCTGGCTCATCGCGACGCTCTGGTCGACTCGAGCGACGCTCGCGGCTTTCTTTTTCGGCTTTCATAATTGGTGATTCGGCAGTAACAGCATCATCCATACGAATGACCATATTACGAATCACGGCATCGTTAAAACGGAAATTGGTAGTCAATTCATCAATCGCATCCTGAGTCGATTCTACATTCATCAGGATATAGTGTGCTTTGTGAATTTTATTGATAGGGTAAGCTAACTGACGGCGCCCCCAGTCTTCAAAACGGTGGATTTTACCGCCATCTTTTTCGATAGACTGCGTGTAACGCTCGACCATACCGCCTACTTGCTCGGATTGGTCAGGGTGGACCATAAATATAATTTCGTAATGACGCATAGCATCTCCTTACGGGTTAAGTTGTAAGCTGTTAGCTTTACAACAAGGAGTATCCAGTGGAACCTGTAAAAATGAGCCCACTGAGATTTCAGAGCCGCGCAGTTTAGGGAAAGCCATGCAAAAAGGCAAGATGTTTTGATGAATAAATGGCCAAAGTACCTCTGCAGCCCTCAACCACCGCGCAAATACCGCGAGAACACACGAGAACACAAAAGAGGCTAGCCGGTTGATGTCAGCTGAAGCCGCCGGTCGATGCTACCCAATGATGTTAAAGATCTTATTTTAGGAGGAACTGCGTACAAGGGCCCGCCAGCCCTAAAGTAACTGCAACATCTCTAACACATTGATTCATCAAAACCATCACTCGCGCCTTATACCTTCAGGTTTCGATCGAACAAGCCATGAAGCCGCTCCCAATGGCGCTCAGCAGCGTCTCTGCTGTATATATCTCCACGACCGGGAAAAACAAACCCGTGCTCTGTTCCCGCATACCACTCAATTCGATAGTTGCAGGATGTCGTTTTCAAATGTTCGTCGAGTGCATTGATCATTTCCGGCGGTGCCCAGGCGTCTGTTTCGGCGCAACCAATATACAATTCGCCGTCCATTTTCTCTGCAGCCAAATGCGGAGAATCTGCCTCTTCAGTGATTAACTTAATACCATGAAAAGACGCCGCCGCCTTAAACCTATCTCGAAAACGCCCCGCGGCTGCCACGGCAAATGGCCCACTCATGCAGTAACCGACGATACCCGCGGGGCCCTTGCTAACTTCCTCACGGTCTTCGACAAAGTCCAAAATAGATTGGACGTCCTCACAAAACAGATCATTACTTAAAGCATTCATTTGTTCGAACATTAACTCTCTCGTGACACCTTCCATATACATATGAAATTCACGAACGTTTCTGTAATACAAATTTGGCAACACAACATAATAACCAACACTGGCAATTCGCCGTGCCATATCATGCAGCTCCTCGCGCTTACCGGGAGCGTCCATTGCGAAAATGACGAGCGGATGAGGCCCACCCTCTTCCGGACAGGAAATAAAACAATTCATTGCGCCGTCTTTTGTCGCTATATCTACATCTTGTTCAATCATTGGCATACCTTATTGGAGAACTGTTAAGCTTTTGTTTTTTACATCAAAATGTTTCGGCATAAACGTTAAGTAATCGAACAAACATCGAGATAAAAAAGAAAATGACAATCATTTTGCAAGTCAACTTTCTCGCTGCCTGACCACCTCAAACAAACACACCCCGGTAGCCACCGATACATTCAAACTGCTGACACTGCCGGCCATCGGCAGTTTTACTAGATAATCGCAGTTCTCTGTCGTTAAACGCCGCATGCCTTTACCTTCGGCCCCCATAACGATCGCTAGCGGACCTTTCAAATCCGCGTCAAAAATACTGTCGTCAGAGTTTCCTGTTGTACCGGTAATCCAGATTCCCCGCTGCTGAATATCTTTCATGGTTCTGGCTAAATTAGTCACTTGAATAAAGGGAACGGATTCAGCGGCACCGCATGCTACTTTTCTGACCGTAGCATTCAAAGAGGCCGAATTATCTTTTGGCGCAATAACTGCGTCAACACCCGCTGCATCAGCGGTCCGCAAACAGGCGCCGAGATTATGTGGGTCGGTTATTCCGTCGAGAATCAAAAATAGCGGCTGACGCTCACTGCTCGTATCGCCCAAGAGATTATCCATTAATATTGTCAAGTCGCGGTCGCGTAAGACTTGTGCGGGCTTGCACAGAGCAAGAACACCCTGATGACGACCATCAACTTGTTTATCAAGCTCCTCCCTCGTCAGGATCTTACAATGAATGCCTAGTTTTTCAGCGTGCTGCTGAACCGACTGCATACGCTGGTCATTTCGCCCTTGCTGCAACCATAATTCTTCAATTTGATTGGGCTGACGTTGCAATAAAGCGTCGACCGCATGTATACCAAAAATCCAGTGTTTATCACTCACTCAATCAATCACTCTAAAATTTAACAGGAAGTCTTATTTACGCTTTCTTTTTCGCACGCCGTTATTGCCGTCAGCCGGTGCTTTAGCTTTCGGCTGAGATTTGACCTTACTTTTTATTTTCACCTTTGGCTTGGCGCTAGTTGTTTTATTTGAGGCTTTTTTCGCGGTGTTTTTCCCCGCGTTACTGCCCACACTACTTTTTTTGACTTTAGCTTTTTTTGCAGGGCTTTCGCCCTGCTTTTTTTTATCAGCCGGTTTCTTAGCTGTAGTTTTTTCCTTGGTCTTGTTCGCTTTTAGTGCCCGGCGTTTCGCTCTCGACGCACCTTCCACTAACTCCAGATCAATTTTCTTGTCGTCCAAGCTCACTCGCAAAACTTGCACAACAACGGAATCACCCAACTGAAAACTAGCGGCCGAGCGTTCACCCACCAACCGTTGTTTCACTGGATCAAAATGATAATAATCGCTTGCTAGCGAACTGACATGAACAAGTCCTTCCACGAAAACGTCGACGAGCTCAACAAACAACCCAAATCCGGTTACGGCCGTAATCACACCTGGGAACGTTTCGCCGACGCGATCCAATAAGTACTCACACTTTAGCCAGGCGACTACATCCCTGGTCGCATCGTCAGCGCGGCGCTCGGTCATAGAACACTGCTCTCCCAACACTAACATATCCGCCATTTCGTAAGGATAGATGGTCTTTTTATCCAACAGGCTCGACCCACTGACACGCTTAACTTGCTTGCTATTTATTTCGCTCCGCACCACGTGTCGGATTGCACGATGTACTAACAAGTCAGGATAGCGGCGAATTGGCGACGTGAAATGGCCATAAGCTTTATAATGGAGGCCGAAGTGACCGAGATTTTCTGGCTGATACACCGCTTGGCGAAGAGAGCGCAACAGCATTGTCTGAATTATATGAGCGTCGGCACGACCATCAAGCTGAGCCAGTAAAGTTTGGTAATCACTGGGGCTCGGCTTTACTCCGCCAGTTAGATCCAACCCCAATTCCCCGAGAAATTTTCGTAGGTTCCCCAACTTTTCTTCGGTAGGCCCTTCGTGAACACGAAAAAGAGCAGGCAAGTTATGTTTTTCCAGAAACTTGGCCGCCGCAACGTTCGCCGCGAGCATACACTCTTCAATAATCTTGTGGGCATCGTTTCTTACCACAGGAATAATTGTTTCGATCTTTCTGTCGCCGCCAAATACAATTCTGGTTTCCGTAGTTTCAAAATCAATGGCGCCGCGCTGGGCACGAGCCTTACGCAATACTTTATACAGACTATGGAGCTGCTTAATATCCTTAAGCACGGATTTATATTGTTTTCGTAAACTTTTGTGTTCCTCATGACCACTATCCAGCATTGCACCGACTTTGGTATACGTCAGCCGCGCATGGGAGTACATCACGCCTTCAAAAAACTTATAGCCGGTGATTTTTCCCGCAGCACTAATCGTCATTTCACAGACCATGCAGAGACGGTCAACTTCCGGCTTTAAAGAGCACAGACCATTGGACAGCGCTTCTGGCAACATGGGCACCACACGCTCTGGAAAATAGACCGAGTTGCCCCGTAACGTTGCCTCTTGATCGAGCGCACTTCCAACCTGAACATAGTGGGATACATCTGCAATGGCGACCCACAGACGCCACCCGCCCAACAGCTTAGCTTCACAATAAACCGCATCGTCGAAATCTCTAGCGTCTTCTCCGTCAATGGTTACAAAGGGAAGTTTACGTAAATCTACTCGATGCAGCTTATCTTCTTCTAAGGGCTCCGCCGCTAGAGCCTGCGCCTCCCGAACCAACGCATCAGGCCATTCGTGAGGAATAGAATGTGCGCGAATAGCAACATCAATTTCCATACCCGGCGCCATATGATCACCCAGTATATCGACAATTCGACCTGTGGGAGGTGAACGCCATCCCGGCTGGCCAACAATTTCTACCATCACATATTGACCAACCTGGGCACCGTTAACAGATTCCCTCGGAATAATAATATCGTGATTAATTCGCGTATTATCCGGTGCGACGTGAACCACCCCGTTCTCGTCAAAAATGCGTCCAACCAATTGTTTCGTATTGCGCGCCAGAACCTCTACGATGACTCCTTCACGTTTACCCCGACGATCATAACCGGCACTGCGACACAGGACCTCATCGCCGTCAAATACGGTGTGCATCTGACGACTATTTAAATAGAGATCTTCTCCCCCTTCAGCGGGAATAACAAAGCCATAGCCATCGCGATGTGCCTGCACACGCCCCGGCACGAGATCCATCTTCTCAACCAATCCGTAGGCCCCCTTGCGGTTGCGTAGCAGCTGGCCATCACGCTCCATAGCTCTCAGTCGACGCCGCAACGCCTCGACATCCTGATAGTCTTTCAGCGCCAACGCCTTGGTAAGCTGTCCACGGTTTAGCGGACCTTCAGCTTTTGCTAAAAAATCAAGAATGTACTCGCGACTGGGAATAGGTTGCTGGTATTTTTCAGACTCACGCTTAGCATGAGGATCTTCAATTGGGCTATCGGCCATTGATTATTAGTATCCTTAATTACAAAATCCAGAAATTTGACAGCGGAGAACGACATTCGTTACCAGCTCTTCTATTATAGCTTCTAATATAGTTTGGGCATATTAAAGCAATGCTTAGCCATTACATTAACAAGCGCTAAATCACTCACCAACAAGCGGCCGGTACGACAGGACCACAATTAAACGCAGCCAAATTTTTGAAATGAAACAACACTATACATCAGAACGAGAAAATCTTTCGATTAATGTTAACCTACGCAATAGCATTTCAGCCCTCAGACTACTTGACCCTTCCCGATATAAATGACCGAACGCAACATCGCACCACTCGCCTCAGCAGTACAAGGCTATTCAACAGGAAACGTTTAGTCTTGACAGACATTAGGTTATGCTAGCTGTTTTGATTCTAGAAAATACCCGTCTGCGGAGGCAATAATGACAAACAAAGCTGAGCTCGAGGAATTTCGCGCTACGGTAAAAACCTGGCTCCACGCCAATTTCCCTACATCGTTAGCCGGAAAGACAACCACAACAGAGGGCGACACCAACCTCGGTGAAGATTTAGTCACCTGGCGCGACCGACTCGCAGGCCAAGGCTGGGGAGCACCTACCTGGCCAAAAGAATATGGCGGCGCAGGATTGACGCACCCCGAAGCCAAAGTAATTAACGATGAAATGCTCAAGATCAATGCATTTAATCCCATTCCTAACATGGCCATTATGGGCGTAACAATGGTCGGCCCAACCATATTGGAATACGGCACCGACGACCAGAAGCAACGTCACCTGCCCGGTATCGCGAGTGGTAAGGTACGCTGGTGTCTTGGTTTATCTGAGCCTAATGCTGGCTCCGACCTTGCGTCGCTAACAACCAAAGCCAAAAAAGACGGTGACTGCTTCGTTATCAATGGTCAAAAAATATGGACTTCCAGTGCCGACATTTCTCATTGGTGTGGCGCGCTAGTACGCACCGACTCTAGCGCCAAAAAACGCGACGGTATTAGTTTCTTAATGCTTACGATGGACCAACCAGGCGTCACCACCAAACCGATTCCCTTGATAGCGGGCGCATCGCCTTTTTGTGAAACTTTCTTCACCGAAGCAAAAGCAGACAGCGGCGACTTATTGGGCAATCTCAACGAAGGCTGGAGCGTTGTAAAACGCTTGCTACAACACGAACGGCAAAGCCAGACCGTTGCCGGTAGACCGAGCAAATCAGCACCATTGCAAGATCTGGCCAAAGAATATGTCGGCACCGATGACAACGGAGCCCTTGCGGACCCCGATCTGCGCTTGCGCCTGGCAGATCATCTGATGGATGCGGACGCCCACCGCCTCACCATCAAACGTATTACTGCCGAAGCAAAAGGTAAAGTCGAGGTCAGCGCTGCCGCGTCGATCCTAAAAAACTCAGCGACAAAAGTTGCTCAAACCAAGGTCGAACTAAAGCTGGAGTTTATGGGTAACCAAGGCCTGGGCTGGGAAGGCGATAATTTTACCGAAGGTGAACTCAGCAATGTCCGCGAATGGCTGGCGGGTAAAGCCATATCGATTTACGGCGGCTCATTTGAAGTACAAAACAACATTATTTCTAAAAACATTCTCGGACTCCCTGAGACAACACAACAAGGATAAGAGATATCATGGCAGCTCTAACAGAAGAACAATCAATGATTCGGGACCAGGCAAAAGCATGGGCCACCGAACAATCTCCCGTTCAAAAATTTCGTGAAATGCGCGACAACAAAGTGACCAACCATTTCTTTGCCGACACATGGACAGCCATGATCGACTTAGGCTGGACTGGCATTCTCGTCCCGGAACAATATGGCGGTTCCGATTTAGGTTATCTTACTTTTGGCCTGCTACAAGAAGAACTTGGCAGACAACTCGTGGCCTCTCCATTGTTTGCCTCAGCTTTAGCGGGAACCTCGGCAATATTGTTGGGTGGCAACAACGCCCAAAAAGAAACCATCCTGCCAAAAGTAGTCGACGGCAGTGAAATGTTAACCCTGGCTGTCGACGAAGGTCCCCGTCACGCTCCAGAGCGAATAGCGCTTCAAGCGGAAAAAACGGCTGCCGGCTTTACCCTGACCGGCCAAAAAACCTTCGTCCACGAAGGCATGGCCGCGACAACCTTTATCGTTTCCGCGCGCACCAGCGGCAATATTGGCGATACCGATGGCATCAGCTTATTTCTGGTGCCTGCCAATAGCGCCGGTATTAGCCGCGAAGGCATAAGCACAATAGACAGCCGGGGCTATGCCAATGTGCATTTTGACGGTGTCGAGGTCGCGGCGACAGAAGCACTCGGTGACATTGACAAAGCGTACCCGATTTTAGAAGAGACACTGGACCGCGCCCGCGCAGGACTAGCAGCCGAGATGCTGGGAACCTCAGCACAAGCTTTTGACATGACCCTGGAATACCTAAAAACTCGCGTACAGTTCGGTAAAGTCATCGGTTCGTTCCAGGCCTTGGGTCATCGCGCCGCAGGATTATTCACATCGATGGAGCTGGCACGCTCCTGTGTTGAAGCGGCCTTACAAGCGATTGATGAGGGCGATAACAACATCGCCCAAATGTGTAGTTTATCGAAATGCAGAGCCGGTGATTTCTTGCATGAAATGTCTAATCAACTAATACAAATTCACGGCGGCATCGGCATGACCGATGAATTTGATGCAGGATTTTATCTAAAACGTGCGCGTGTAATAGAAGCCGCCTTTGGCAATCAGGCTTATCACCGCAATCGCTATGCTAAAACGCTGGATTTCTAAGACCGCGGGCGTATGACGTTAAGATTAATAATGTCACACGCCTTAGCTTTTTATTGACAATTGTAAGACCGGCCGTTAAATTGCGCGCCTCAGCATCGGAGCTTTCAGGCTTCGATCTTGCTGCCCAGGTGGTGAAATTGGTAGACACGCTAGCTTCAGGTGCTAGTGCTCTTCGGGGCGTGGAGGTTCAAGTCCTC
>ENA-OSET01000054-OSET01000054.1-sediment-metagenome-genome-assembly--contig:-NODE-54-length-127959-cov-8.556114_pt1 | contig 127959 bp, 104 predicted proteins | sample MGYA00237882_ERZ534229 | MGnify/ENA primary metagenome ERZ534229 (study PRJEB26408, sample SAMN06266212) | sediment metagenome | isolation source: Hudson Canyon methane seep mesocosm | place... | reverse complement strand
CGGTAGCCTTCGCAGAGAAGGTTGCTTAATATGGATTTTCTCATTGGTTGAGTGGTGCTAATCAAGGGGAAAGGTCAAGTACAGCACATGGACCAAAACTCTTTTGCTTTTTCTACGCCAGCCGGTATTACTAAAGGTGCTTCTTCAGCTATGGCGGGTGCGCCCTTATGGTATGGAAACTCGATTGAACGATCATAGGTATCAAGTATCAGATCAGGCTGAGCAGACTTGGTTGTTCTATGCCATTTAACCGAACTTCCTGACACGTGAGGTACAAAATCAAGAGAGATGGAAATTCGCGGAGCGACCATACCGCCTTTCCATCGGAACAGCTCAAAAATTTGGCGAATCGGTTCGTTTTGACACCTAACCCATTTTAGGTCTGAGGTACATTCAAACCCTTCCTTCTCAAGTAAAGAATCTACTATGGGAGAAACGATGCTATGTATTTCAGAAATACTTACTGGCTCAAAACTCATTTTAGTGCCTAACGCTTTTATAAACGGCGCGCGTGTCTTTGCGCGTCCAGTGAAGGCCATGTGTTTTTATGGCCGGAACGAGGTTTGATAAACTGGTTAGGTGTTTTTGCCAACATAGGCCACAGCCGTTTCTTCAAGTTTAAGCGGAACAAAAATGGCCCATTTATGTTCTCTTGATTTTATCACTAGCAACTTGCAAGTCTTACTAGGTTTGATTGAAACAATATCTTGCCAGTTTACATGAATCGATTTGCCAACTGAGTTTCTACCTTTTAGCCCAGTCTCGTTGTAGTGAACCTTAAAAAACTTTTTAACTAGCAATGCTCCCAATACTGAGCCTACTAGAATTGGCACCATATAAAATGCCCAAGTTTGCATAGCCTTTGGAACTAACATAAACGAGAGCAGTTCTTCGAAAGGAACATCATATTTTAGGTAACTAACAATAGGTGGACCAAACAACATCATGGAAACAGGCCATTTAATAAGGTCCCAAAATTGTTCATAAAAACCTGGACTTACTGTTGTACTCAATTTTACACCTAACGCTTATTAAACAAATTTAGTGAATTAATCTTCTTCATGCTTTTTTGCTCAATGAATGTCGGATTTGGGGTGTAAAGCAGACGCGTCGGTTTAATGTCCCTTTTTATTCGCCTCAAATCCATCGAGTAAGCCACTGTTGTGATTCGTTTTTTTATAAATTAACACAGCATGCCCAAAATTGAACGCCTACTGGTTAACTTTTGCTTAGGTTTGAGAAGAGGGCTGACTTTCCTATTAATTCGGTTTTTTATAATTCATCCTTTTTGGTACTAACACCTTGTTTTTATTGCAATTGATTTCTGGATTTCGACGAAATGGAAAATTAATTGAGACGCGTCCGCTTTACACCCTGAAAAAATGAACGGTTTGGACATGCAGCGATATCAGATATAGGTCATAAAATAGCTAACCCGCGCTGCACTTTCGCCCAGTTTCTAAGCCAGTTTACGCGGGTTCATGCCTTTAAGTTTCGCGATAATGCCGCACATAATCTCGTCAGCGCCGCCGCCAATCGCAACTACCCTTAAGTCGCGATAGGCACGCCCTACAAGGCTTTCTGCCATGTAGCCTGCCCCGCCCCAGTACTGCAAACAGTCGCTAGGAATGGTACGAACCAACTTGCCTATTTTCAGTTTCGCCATTGACGCCAGCACGGTCACATCTTCGCCTCGTACATACGCGGCACAGGCTTCGCGCGTGAGTGCTTTAACCGCGGCGACTTCGGTCATCATTTCGACGAGATGATGTTGCACCACTTGGTTAGCAATAATCGGTTTACCAAAGGTCTGGCGGTCTTGCGTATAGCGAATCGTTTCTTCAATTACTTGTTCAAGCGTCGGATAAACGCCCGCCGCGCAATACAAACGCTCTTCCTGAAACTGTTGCATTTGCATTCCAAACCCGGCCCCTTCGGCCCCAATTCGGTAGGCTTGGGGTACGCGAACATCGTCAAAAAAGACAGTGGCTGTATCGGAACACAGCAGGCCCATTTTCTTTAGTGAGGTGCTACGGTCGACGCCCGGTAGATTGGCCGGAACAATGATGAGCGACTTGTTGCCATGCATATCGCCATCACTGGTATTGCACAACAAAGTAAAAAAATCACATTGATTGCCGGTAGTGATGTAGGTTTTGCTGCCATTGATAATGTAGTCGTCACCGTCTTTGCGTGCCGTCGTCTTGATATTGGCAACATCAGAGCCCGCGCTGGGTTCGGTCACGGCAATGCTGGCAACAAGGTCGCCTGCGATGGCCGGTGCTAAGAATTCTCGTTTTAACGCATCACTCCCAAAACGCGCCAGGGCGGGCGTTGCCATATCCGTTTGAACGCCTATGGCTGTCGGGACACCGGCACCAATCGATCGCCCGTATTCCTCTACCGCCACCATGTTGTAGGAGTAGTCCAATCCCATGCCGCCGTACTCGACCGGTTTGTGAATGCCTAATAAACCCAAGTTACCCAGTTTTTTGAATAGCTCGTGCGCGGGAAAGCGCCCTGCTTCCTCCCATTCTGGGATGAATGGGTTAATTTCTTGCTCAACAAACTTTCTCGTTGTTGCGCGGATCTGCTCATGTTCGTGTGTAAATTCCACAAGGAACCCTCTTTCTTATTGTTAATTGAAGCCGGCGCTTCTATTCCGGGCTTGGGTGTACAACACAACCACCAATAATATCACCTGCCCACTTTGCTTTGAGCGCGTCTTTCACTTGCGAGAGCGCAAAGGTATGAGAGACATAAGGCCGAAGCTGCCCTGACTCAACCCACTCCATAATTTTTGCCAAACGCTCTGGCCGAATGGAGGCATCATGTTGCGTAGAGATAACCGTTGGACAACCCAACACATCTAGGCCTTTCATCATCATTAAATTGGTCGGTAGCATGTTGGCCTTGGGCGCACCGCGCTGCCCCTTCCCCTTCGATACAAACGGCGTGGAGGCCCAGCCAACCACCAAAAAGCGCGCGCCAAATTTCACACATCGCATACTTTCGATCGAGATATCGCCACCAACGCCATCGTAAACAACATCGACACCACGACCACCGGTTAGCGCCTTCACTTCGTCTCGAAAGGGGCGAACACTGACCTCGGGGTCATTGGATTTACAGTTGATAATATGGTCGGCGCCTTGGGCTTGAACGACGCTCAGCTTCTCGTCTGAGCGGCCTGTCGCGATGACCGTTGCGCCGATAATCTTGGCGATATGAACGGCCGCTAAGCCTGTCGCCCCAGATGCACCGTGAATCAATACCGTCTCTCCGGCTTTCAATTTTCCGCGCGCGATCAAGCAGTGGTAAGCCGTTTCGTAGCTACCCAGCAAGTTACACGCTTGGTCGAAGGAAAAGCCCTCTGGGATTTTGCGCACGCCGTTCATTGGTGCCACCGCATAACGGGCAAAACCGCCATACTGCTGATAGTCTCCGGGAGACCTCGGGCCGGTCACAAAACCGTCGACCAATACACGGTCGCCCACGCTCGCGATAGCAGGGTCGACTTGCTCGCCGGCCCAACGCACAATTCCGCTATACTCTAGCCCCGGCGTATACGGCAACGGCGGCATATGCTGGTATTGCCCGCTGGTCATGAGCAAGTCTACCCAACCGACTGAGGCACTTTTTACCTCAATGATCACGTCTCTTGGTTTTAGGTTTTCCGGTTTAGGGGGAGTCTGTGCTTCCAGTTTGAGACAGCGATCGACACCGGCAATGGGGTCTTCAGCAAATTCATATACGCGTGCGTAGTCGCCGTCCTCTAGGTAAAAATCGTGTTTGCTCATCGTTAGCAACCTTCGTATGGCTGATCGTTTGTAATTAATCGAATTCTAAACAATAAACCTTTGTGTGGGTTTACCGGTGTATCTCCGGACTATTGTTATGTGAGGAGTAGTGAAATCGCAAGCAAATGGCATGATAAAAGATAGATTTAACTAGAACGTGCTCAACCGAAAATAAATTATTTACCTTAGACACTCAGCTAAGCTTCGAAACCTAATATACGACCATACAGCGTCCAACTATTTTCGCGATTTTCAATCTGAAACCGGACGTTTAGTCCAAGCTTAATCTATCCCCAACCGTCCTCTGACTGACCCTAAATGTCCTAGCTTAGGTCTATGTTTTCTATAAAGTGCTCGGTATCAGAAAGTAAACGTAAACGCTAGGAACCTGACAGCATGACCACTAGATGTATTATTATTGGCGCAAGCCACGCCGCTGCGCAGCTAAGCGCTAGCCTCAGACTGGAAGGCTGGCTGGGCGAAATTCTAGTTATTGGGGACGAACCCAGCTTGCCCTACCATAGGCCGCCGCTATCCAAAGCGTTTCTGGCTGGCGACAAAGCAAAAGATGATCTGCTAATTCGACCACAAGCATTTTACGATAAAAATTCTGTCGTCTTTAAAACCGCACTGGTGACATCGATCGATAAAAAAGATCAATCAGTTACCTTGGATTCAGGCGAATCGCTTCATTACGACAAACTTGCCATTTGCACAGGCGCACGTGTTAGAAAAATTTGTTTTCCTGGAAGTGATTTGGCCGGAATCCATTACTTAAGAAACGTTGCCGACGTTGAACGCATTCAACAAGCCACTAAAAAAAGTAAACGAGTCGTGATCATTGGCGGTGGTTACATCGGTCTTGAAACCGCATCAGCCCTCAATAAAATGGGCATGGATGTAACGGTCTTAGAAATGGCATCGCGTATTCTGCATCGCGTCACCGCTCCACAATTATCATCTTTCTATATGCGAGTTCATTCCGAAGAAGGCGTTAAAATTCATACCAATTCAGTGATGACTGAAATGCGCGGCAACGCGCAGGTAGAAGAAGTCTTATGCGAAGATGGCTCCGTTTATCCTGCAGACATTGTCATTATTGGTATAGGAGTTATTCCCAATATCGAGCTCGCCCAACAGGCAGATATTGCAACAAACGACGGCATTCTGATCGATCACTTTTGCCGCACTAACGCGCCGAATATCTATGCCGCAGGTGACTGCACAAACTTTTTTAACAATCACTATGAGCGTCGTATGCGCTTGGAATCTGTACCGAATGCCAGTGAACAAGCGAAGGTCGTTGCCTCGTCAATTTGTGGGGGCAATAGAGAATATGTAAGCCTACCTTGGTTTTGGTCTGACCAATACGACTTGAAACTTCAGATAGCAGGGCTGAACGCGGGTTATGATCAAGTACTCATCCGTGGCGACAGCGATAATGGACGAAGTTTCGCTGCCTTCTATCTGAAGGATCGAAAGCTAATTGCAGCAGACTGCGTAAACCGCCCACAAGAATTTATGCTTTCTAAGAAGGTCATTAGTCAAAGTGTCGAAGTCGATCCTGAACGCCTAGTAAACGAAAGCATCGGAGTAAAAGAGCTATTGTTAAGCTAAGACCCTCTTAAGGTAACTCAAGTTAATTTACCTGATGTTGATGGCGATACTCGCTCGGCGTCATCTGATACCAGCGTTTGAAGGTGCGCCGAAAACTAGAGCTGTCGTGATAACTTAGCATCGCAGCAATGGCCTCTGTCGATAGGTTTGTTTCACTTAAATAATTTGCAGCTTGCTGAGAAAGTATCTCTTCTTTTGTTTTATGGAACGTAGTCCCTTCAGTTAACAGCTTTCTTGCTAAGGTCCGCCGGCTCATAAATAAAGCGGCCGCGGCTTCATTCACATTTAAGGTGCCTGGCGCTTGTGACAGCAGCATTTTTTGGACCTTTGTTTTGTAAAGACTATTGTTGGGGTTTATTTTCGCCAGTAAGGCTTGGCATTGCTTGAGTGCGGCTTTATAGCTTTGTTGATCAGCAAGTATATTCCACTCTTTTATGATCGATAGGGGTATTCTGACCTTAAATTCAGACGCCGAAAATGTAACAGGACACGGTAGATATTCCGCGTAACGATCATAATAATCTGGCTTGGGAAACGTAAAATCCACTTCTACTTCGGAAGGGGTTCGCCCCAACACTATTTTGATCACATCGAAGAATACAATCGCAGCGATTTCAGAGCAGACCCGATAGGTATGCGGACAAACGTCTAAGTCAAAGTTGATGGTATATTCCACACACTCAAGCTGGCTAACAGCACTGAGACGCGCGAAAGAAAAACGCGTTGGAATATACTCTTGAACAGCCTTAATCGCTGTCGATACATCAGGACTATGAATCACCAATGAACCCAGCGTTCCATGAGTATGTGGCGTGAGTTCCCTACCTATTTCTAAACCAATTGTTTCGCGCCCCGACAACTTCATCGTATTCTGCAAAATACAAATTTGCTGCTCTTTTGTTAGCAATAAGTTTTCTTCTAGGAAGGTTTGATTATCGATACCGGTTTTAGCGAGCAGTAAATGCAGGTCATGCATCTTTAACCCTAACATTCGCCCTAACAATCTCGAGTAGTTTGAAGGAATAGACGCAAGTCCAGAGTACTTTCCTATTTCTTTTTCCGGAACGTTCACTAGATACTCCTAATACTCAGGTGCGAAAAAGTATAACGCACTGCTCATGGTTTTTTACTGACTGACAGAGAGACTGTCCCCCAATGTCTCCCTAGTGTCACCAATTATCCCGGTGGTGGCACGTAATGTCTTCCCCTTGTCTCCAACAACCCTACCTATAAAAAATTGCGAAAGTAAGCTTTCACCACATAAAGAACAAAAAGAACCCTGATCAAATGTCAGGTGAAATAAATGGAAAGACACTACCTTGGAGAAATCAATTTTGAGCAATATTACTTTCATTGAGCATAACGGTGAACAACATTCCGTCGAAATCGAGGAAGGCAAAACATTGATGGAAATTGCGATGAACAACGGCATTCCAGGCGTCGACGCCGATTGTGGCGGCGAATGTGCATGCGGCACATGCCATGTGATAGTCAACCCAAGTTGGTTCGATAAAACAGGGAATACCAATAACGACGAGCTACAAATGCTAGACATGACGCCAGAAAGAGAAAGCTCGTCAAGACTGTCTTGCCAGATAACCGTAACCAAAGACATGAATGGAATGGAAGTTCGAATACCTGAGTTCCAGATGTAAGAACAGCCGACTCAGCGCCCTTTATTCCCATTTAACTCTCAGGTCAAAGCCAACAATGAAAACACTAACGCCGCTAAAAGAAAGTATTGGGTTTACCCCCGGTCACGCAACAATTAAAGCCGCCCATATTTTACAAAAGACAAAGTCAAAATTGGGCTTAAGCAGACCCTTCCCCGCATTTATAGAAACTCCCATTCCAGACGTTGATACACTAGCAATTCAAGATATCGATGTCAGTAACCCGTTTCTCTACAGGCAAAACAAGTGGCAGTCATACTTTAAGCGCTTGCGGGATGAGTGCCCCGTTCACTACCAAAACAAAAGCGCTTTTGGCCCTTTCTGGTCGGTCACCCGATATGAAGATATTGTCTACGTCGACAAGCACCATGAACTGTTTTCAGCCGAACCGATTATCATGCTGGGCCCAGTACCTGAAGGTCTTGAAAAACTGGAAACATTTATCGCAATGGACCCACCTAGACATGACGAGCAACGCAAAGCCGTCCAGTCCGTTGTCGCGCCTCAAAACCTAAAAGAAATGGAAACGCTCATTCGAACCCGTACAGCGGAAAAACTCGACAAGCTTCCGACTGGCGTTCCGTTTGATTGGGTGCAAGAAGTATCCATCGACTTAACCGCTCTTATGCTGGCCACACTATTTGACTTCCCGATTGATGAGCGCACAAAACTCGCTGAATGGTCTGACATAGTGGGTGCGAATCCAGAAGGAACGGGTGGTCAAGGAAATGCCGATGACGTTTACCTCGCAGCCTCAGAGGTAATGAAGCGTTTCTCGCTAATGTGGCGAGAAAAAGAAGCACAGCAGAAAGGAGGCAAAGCACTAGGGTTCGACTTGCTAAGCTTGTTGCTTAAAGATGAGAACACAAAGGACATGATCAATAACCCTCTCGGATTCTTGGGAAACATCGCGCTGTTAATTGTCGGTGGCAACGACACAACCCGAAATTCGATGACCTGCGGCGTTCATATGATGCACCAGTTACCTGAGCAGTTTGAGAAGGTGAAAGCGGACCCTAGCTTGATTCCAAATATGGTTTCGGAAATCATCCGTTGGCAGACGCCTCTCGCGTACATGCGCCGAGTCGCAAAACAAGACGTCGAGTTAAATGGTAAGACGATCAAGAAAGGCGATAAGGTCGTTATGTGGTACGTTTCAGGTAACCGTGACGAGCGTAATATCGACAGACCAGATGAGTTTTTAGTAGACCGGAAGGATGCTAGAAAACACTTATCCTTTGGATTTGGCATCCACCGTTGCATGGGCAACCGCCTTGCAGAAATGCAGTTACGGATTTTATGGGAAGAAATGCTCGAGCGTTTCGATAAGATTGAAGTGATTGGCCAGCCCAAATATATCCAGTCTAATTTTGTGAAAGGATACGAGTCTCTGCAAGTGAGACTTACCGCTAAACAGAGTGCGCCGCAGTAATGCAGACCTAGTCTGACAGGCACCTGTTTTTAGCGGTGCCTGTCAATTTAGATTGATGCTTAATTCTTTTTAGCTTAAATTCTTAGTTATTATCCCTAAGCTAATTTTTCAGGATGACGACCCAATTACACCGTTTGCTTGCAAGCTGTCTCTTAAGGTTTCCGTACGAAAATAATTAACAAAAAAATCGAGTAGCCCAAGCATGGAGGACGATCTAACACTCAAGGTTTGGTCTTCATCAACATAGAGCACTTCGACATAATCAATAAACTGAAACACGCTAGAGTAGCTCTTGGCATAGAGGTAGCCTTGGTACTGGTGCTTTATTTCCGTACGAGGCAATGCGGCGACTGCCGCCACAATATCAGGCCACGCCTCATCAATCGGTTTGATTAATTGAAATTGGTCAATGCTGTGTAAGAACGTGTCCGCCTCAGTCGAGACGCAATTCAGTAAGGGTGGGCACCAGTTTAGATCTCGGTCTGGGTCTGTCTCGCTTAAGGGCGATATTGCACAGCCGCTCAATACACTGATGGACAGTAAGGTAAGTGCTAAATAGGCGCATGATACGCTTTTAAACCGTTCAATCATCTGCTCTTCCGTTTGCGCTTGGCTCGTAAAGGCTCATGATAATTGATCCGGCCGTATCCGTCAGGGAAACGTTTTAGGATAGTCTGTTTATCAAACAGGAAATGAATACTGTAAAAAGAGAGCACCTGAAGACTCTCAAAAACAGGTGCTCTTAAGCGGAAGGGGTATCGAGTTTTAGTAGTGGTAAGTTAGCGCAATCGTCGCGAAGCCAAAGGCTCCACCGAATTCATCTTCAACTTCTTTTTTCTCGCGAGCCAAGTCACTCGCACTGAGAACATTGGATGGGTCAACTGCCGTGACCTTTACGTCTGGGTCGCTCGTCGATGCGGCGAGTCCAATTTCTGCTTGAAAGTCAAAGCCAGACTCCCCAGTAATCTTGTTGCCCCAGCCAACGCTTAGGTAAGGCATGAGTGCTTGGTTGTCGATATCGGTCTGCAAAGAGGTGATATCGCCTTTATTGACCTGCTGACCTCCGACATAAAACGTCTTGTCTGTATTTGCCGAGCCAGATATTTCTATGTCTGAGTACAATAAGCCCGTCGAAAAGAAAACCTTCTCGCTCCAGCCGCTAGCGAAGGGAAACCAATCAACACCAGCTTGCAGTGCAAACATGTCTATATCGCCCTTGTTATATTCAATATCTGCAAAATCGAATTCGTCATCTTCGAAGTCAGCACTCAGGCCACTTGCCATGACTCGCCACTGCAACTGATCGCCAGAACGCAGAGACCAATCTGTGTTACCGCTCATGTTCAAACCCAGCCCTGTCGTGCCGATGGTCGCGCCAATGGCATAGCGTGCATCTTGAGTTTGAGACTCTTCTGCCAGTGCGGAAACGGCCATCATCGGAAGTAAGGTTAAGGCCAAAAGACTTGAGGCCTTTGGCGCTTTGCGGTCTCGAACTCGAAGAGATAGAACAGAAGCGTGTGTACTTTTCATGCGGTATTCCTTAACAAAAATAATGAAACTAGTCGCTATCGACTAGTGCTTAACGACCAGATCATTATTCGTGTTTCGGACAAAGAGGTCTGTTGCGCTTGTTGGACCAAATGTGACAAACCCACTTAGCGGGATGATGCAATAAGACGGTTTGAGACAGCTCGCCAACCCCAATAGAACAAACTGGGTTCAGCTAGCGGGCCATCGCAGCTCAAATTTCGCACCGCCAAGTGTGGACTCGTTTACGGTCACGACGCCGCTGTGCCAGTGCGCAATTTGTTTCACAATCGCTAGCCCCAAACCGTGCTCTTTAGAGATTTCTCGTTGCGCATTATCTAGTTGCTTAAACGGCAAGAAAATTGACTCTCTCTCAGACTCGGGTACGCCTGGGCCATCGTCTTCAACCCACAGCACGTAATCACCCTGCTCTTGCTTGAAGCTCACCTTGATTTTGCTATTCGCGTAACGCTCGGCATTAGAGATTAGGTTATTCACCGCACGCAGTAAGGCACGTTGATCAATCAACATGCTCTGCTCAGACAGTTCTGGTGACACAAAAATATCGAACCCTGCAAGGCTTGATTCTTCCGCGCACTGGCTCAATTCATCACTGAGTAGTTTGGCAAAGTGACATGGCTTGAAATTCGATATATCCATCGCTCGGCTGTAACGGGACAGGGTCAGAATTTGCTGGATAAGATGGTCGAGAGTGTCGATACCGGAGGCAATACTGCGTTCATAACGCGCTTTCTCTTCGTCCGTCGTTTCGTCTGATTTAAGCATTTCAAACGCAAAGCTTAGCCGAGATAACGGGGTGCGGAGGTCGTGAGCAATCGCATTCGTTAGGTCTCGCTGGCCGTTTATCATGGTCTCGATTTGCTCCGCCATATGGTTAAACGAGACACCCAGCTTGTTGATCACAGAACGTTTACTTACCTCTGCTCGTTGGCCTAGATAACCCAAGCCAAACTGCTCTGCTGTTTTATTTAGCTTTGAAAGGTCGCGCCATAAGGGGAATACGAATAGCCAGATGCCAAGCGAAATCCCCCCCACAAATATCAATGAAAGCCCCAGAATAACGACAAAATCTGAACCCGGTAAAGCAATCGGCCCTGCCGCTAACACCAAGGGTTCAGGCTGATCTTCATAACCAGGCATGACCTGATAAAGCATCGTATGCTGCTCTTCGGTGGTTAGCCATGTGCGCCCAAGTTCCAACAATTGCTGACGCTTGTTATCCGCGATATCCAACGCGTCAAACGCTGTCAATGCGAACTCATATCCAAAGTGAGGACGAAGCGCCTCCATGACGGAAGGCCACTGTTGTTCGGGGACATTATCGAAATGTCGCAAAAATAGGTTGAGCGTGCCTTGACTCTGATTGAGCGTTAGCTGGTCTTCCGATTCTTCGAGAAGCATGTAAACGAACCACTTCGTGGTGCCCACACGTTTAACAATCACATCACTATCGTTTTCATCTTCTAGTATCCAAAAATCACCGGGCAGCAGTTCCTCAAGCGGCTGCTCATAAGGAATCGGGTCGGTCACTGTCAATAACCTAAGATCGTGCCCGAAGTGATCTCGAATATCGCCAAAGCGGTCCTGCCATTCAGGTTCAGGAATCGCCGACAATTCATCTTCGATCAGATAGAACGTCCCTTTATAGGAGTCTGTAATGCGTTCATAAATCAACGATTCATTGAGCAAGTTGAGTGGATTATAAGTCGTTGAAAAAAGCAGGTAGCCCAAGGGAAGAAACACCAAAAACCAAATGCGCACAAATATCTTAAGCATGTCTTAAGCCCCGTATCCTCGCTGTACTCATGATCGGTCTTTTCTCTCTAGGTTTATCATTGACGCGTGACGGCGAGGCACAAAAGATAGCCCTTCCCCCGAACAGTTTTGATGATCGAAGGTTCGACCGGGTCGTCATTCAGCTTTCTTCTTAAGCGTGATATCCGACGATCAATCGAGCGGTCTAAGCCGTCGTAATCAAACCCTCTCAAACTTTGGACGATGGTGTCCCGCGATACGACTTGCCCCTGATTCTCGGCCAACAGGTGCAACAAGTCATACTCAGCCGTCGTCAGTGATACCAATGCACCCTGCACAAACACTTCGCGAGATGACACTTTGAATAAAAGAGGAATATTGGTGTCGGCCTTGTTTTGCTCCAAGGGTAACTGCGGGTCTGAACCCGCCTGCACCACGACACGCTCTGAGCGACGTAGCAATGCTCTTACGCGAGATAACAATAAGCGCGGTTTAATTGGCTTGATGACGTAATCGTCAGCCCCCAACTCTAGCCCTAACATTTGATCCATATCTTCATCGAGCGCTGTCAGCATCAATATCGGCGCTTGATAACTTGGCCTCACCTCTTTGAGTACGTCCATGCCAGACTTACCCGGCAGCATTACATCCAGAATCACCATGTCAGCGGGTTTGCCAAAAATCGATCTAACCGCCGAATCCCCATCGCCAACGACCGCGACCTCAAAACCGTTTTTACTCAGATACTCCTGAATCAAAGACGCCAACTCTTTATCATCTTCGACCAATAAGATGGATTGGCGCTGGCTGGACACGTTTAGATTTTCCATGGTGTTACCCAAAAAATAGCATTATCTGATTCATTTAATATCAGGACAGTTTGACAGTTAAGTCTTCAAAGCACATCGCCTAAATTGTGACAGTTCTAGACGGCAGCGTTCCGCTTTCAGGCGTTCTTTTATTGCTTGTTCTCTATCAGACACTAGTCCGTGTTCGCTCGATACTGTTTAGGCGTGGTGCCCGTCCACCGTTTGAACGCCCGTAAAAAACTGGATGACTCGGCATACCCGAGGGTTTCAGCAAGCGAGGCGACCGAGGGTTTGTGTTGTGACAGCAAGTCCAGGCAACGCTCTTTTTTATATTCATCGACCAAGGTGCGATAAGAAGTATTCGCTTCATCCAACTTGCGATGATAGGTTCGCTCGCTCACTCCAAATGTTTTCGCCATCTCGCTAACGGCCGGAAAGTGGCGCTCATACCCCAAGAGAATCTGCTTGGTTTGTGCAACAACATCGCCAGAATCTGGGTAGAATTTTCGCATCAGCTCGTAGGCCTGCAGGGTGTAAAAGCGGTGTGCGAGATGATTACTATGCTTCAGGGTTCGCGACATGATCGAACGCGGTATCCGAAACCAGTTATAGGCTTGGTCAAATTGCATGTCGATATCGATATGCTCACGATACTCTCGCCATTGAGCGCCTGTCGGTTTTGGTCGTGCAGTGCCTGCTCCCAGCAAATAGAACCCTGGATCAGTCATGAATTCACGCATAAAAATATAGGTGCCCATTAAGTCACGATCCGCGATGAAGTTTCTCAACTCTTGTGGCACATCAGGGAGGATATAACGTAGCTCCACCCAATCTGGCTCTATGTGCAGGGTCATATGAGAAATGAGCAACGATAACGACTGAAACTGTGCGCTTACTTTGAGAGTTTCTAAAAAGTTCGGCGCACTCATCGCCAACATGGCGAACGTACCGTAAGACGTGAATGTCACTTGCCTGCCCGCTTTCAAGCCCAGCAAAGGCTCATTCGAGATCGCTAAGGCATCTCTTACGATGTCTAGTTCTACATTTAAGTCGATCAACGCGGCACCACTCATGTTATCAAGTGATATACCATGCTTTCGCAATACCTTTTCAGGATTAACGCCGGCACTCTCCAGAACATTGAGCATAGGAATGAGGCCCAATATAGACTGCTTTTTATTTAGCTTTTTCAGTGCATCCATCAATGATTCCTTATTGCCTTGAACGGCAAATAGCTTACACCCCTAAAACTACCTTAACCCGCCAAGATGTCTGAAAATATCAATTTATGTCTTATTGCGCACTATTTTTCGTGACCGCCAGTCACTAATCTATATCTATAGTTTGAGGAGTCTTGCATAGATGATTCACCAAAGACCACTCGCCCCCAAACAACAACGCAAACGAGGCCGCTATGAAAAACGAATATGAACAGCTTGATGTGCTAATCGTCGGTGCAGGTATTTCCGGCATTGGCATGTGCTATAACTTGAAGAAAAAGCGCGCGCACACCTCATTTGCCATTGTCGAAGGCCGAGAAAACATCGGTGGTACTTGGGACCTATTTAAGTATCCGGGTATTCGGTCTGATTCGGACATGTACACCTTTGCATACTCATTCAAGCCTTGGACTGACCGCGAGTACATCGGTTCTGCCGAGCGCATAAAGAACTACCTGCAAGAACTGGTGCGAGATGAAGGTATCGATCAGTATATTCGCTTCAAACAACGTGTATCCGCCGCAAACTGGGACAGCACGCAGAACCGCTGGCTGGTTACGATCTCTCGTGGCGATGGAACTGACTATTATATTGCGGCCAAGTTTCTCAGTTGCTGTGCAGGTTACTACAACTACGACCAAGGTTATCTGCCTGAGTTTAAAGGCTACGAGGACTTCAAAGGGACGATTGCACACCCGCAACAATGGCCTGAAGATCTGGACTATAGCGGCAAGCGCGTTGCCGTCATTGGCAGCGGCGCGACGGCCGTCACGGTGGTACCTGCGATGGCCAAAAAAGCCGCGCATGTCACCATGGTCCAACGCTCACCGAGCTATGTGTATACGCGTCCCGCTTCCGACATGCTGTTCCGTATCATCTCTCGCGTACTTCCTGCTGGGTTAACCAACCGAATTATGCGCGCGAAATACACCACCATGCAGCAACTGTCATTCGTACTATCGAAGCGCTTTCCCGACTTTATTCGAAAGATCGTCAGAAACATGAATAAAGAAGCGCTCGCCGGTGCCGCCGATGTCGATGTGCATTTCAAGCCGAAGTATAAGCCTTGGGACCAGCGCATGGCACTGGTACCGGACTCAGACTTATTTAATTCAGTACGTTCAGGTAAGGCAAGTATAGAAACCGATGATATAGACTGTTTTACCGAGTCTGGTTTAACGCTTAAGTCCGGCAAAAAAGTAGACGCTGACATTATCGTGCCTGCCACAGGCCTCGACTTGCAGTTGTGGGGAAAAATGAACCTTACCGTCGACGGCCACGATATTGAGTCGACAAAGTTAACCAACTATAAAGGCATGATGTTCAGCCAGATTCCTAACTTTGTTTGGGTGTTTGGTTACACCAACTCGTCTTGGACTCTCAAAGCAGAGCTAACCTATGACTACGTTTGTCGGTTGTTAGAGCATATGGAACAGAACGGCTACGAAAGCGTTTATCCTTATCGAGAGCCCAATGCAAAACAGCAACAGCTCTTAGACTTGCAGTCAGGTTATATTCTTCGCGCCAAAGACAAACTCCCTAAGCAAGGTGAGTCTTTCCCTTGGTGCAATAAAGACCTCTACTTTAAAGACGTATTTGCGATTAAGCACAGCAAGCTCGACGATGGCGTATTGCGCTTTGACGACAACGCTCCCTTGGCCGAATTTCATCAAGTCAATGCAAGTGAGAAAACAGACAACGCTACAACAAAGCAACCCAGCAATATTTCTGACGCCAAAACTCGCAAAACATCGACAAAAAAAGCTAAGCCCCAAAGCAATGAACCCCTAGTTCAGGAGAAAACAGCATGACGCAACTCTCGCCTGTTTTTCTAATCCATGGAATGTGGAGTACGCCCGATATTATGGATGAGCTTAAAGCTAGTTTTGAAGCGCAAGGGTACGAAGTCTATGCGCCTTGTTTACCTTTGCATCAGCCAAAAAATAAGTTAGCGCCAGAGCAGCGAAAGCAATTGGCGAGACTTGGAATCGGAGACTATGTCAGCGCTCTACTCGACGACATTTTTCGCGTAATGAAAGACAAACCGGGCCAAAAACCCATTCTCGTTGGTCACTCAATGGGCGGCTTATTGGCTCAATTGGTTGCAGCCGAAATCGAGTGCGAGAAGTTGATTCTGCTATCGTCAGGCGCTCCCGCAGGTATTAACGCAACCTCACTTTCCGTGTTACGTACCTTTGGGCACAATCTATTCAAGTTTCCGTTATGGCGCAGTTTCACTAACCTTTTACTCAAGAATATTCAGTATGGCATCGCCAACACGCAAAGCGCTCAGGTTCACCAAGACCTCGTTCGCGCGTCAACCTTTGAGTCTGGCCGCGTAACGACGCAAATGTCTATGTGGTACTTATTTCCGCGCCCACCCACACGCGTTAACTTTGCTAAAATCCAATGCCCTGTGCTAGTGATCGGAGGCACAGAAGATAAGATCACACCCATTAAGATACAGCACAAAATAGCGAAGAAATTCGGGCAACAAGCGAGCCTTCGTGTCATACAGGGCGCCTGCCACTATAGCGTCGGCGGCAGTTTTTTCCCGACGATACGGGAACATATTTTTTCATGGCTGAGTAGCCAGAATGTGAGCAATGAATTAAAACAAGCGGCTTAGCTGTCGCTGGTATTAGCTAAGCATTAACATCTGATAACGACAAAAATAGATATTTTAAGAGACGTTCCCTATGAGCAATACATGGCAAAACAAGCACATCCTTATTACCGGCGCAGGATCAGGAATCGGCCAAGCCTTAGCAAAACTGCTAGCTAGCCAAGGCGCTAAGCTAATTTTGACGGATATCGACGAAAGCAATCTTCAAACGACCTGCAAAGCATTGGGTCATAGCGTAGTGATCTCTCGCCGTGCAGATGCAGCCAGCGCAGACGATTGGGCAGCTCTCGAAGCGCAAGTGGCGAGTGAAGTTGGGCACTTGGATGCCTTGGTAAACAACGCAGGAATGACATCATTTGGTTTCTTTGATGAGACCTCTCCCGCCTTGTTCGAAAAAGTCATGAGCGTAAATTTGAATGGCGTTGTGATCGGCTGTCGTACCATGCTGCCCTTGCTAGAAAAGTCAGGAAGAGGTTTGATCGTAAACGTTTCTTCTATCTTTGGCTTGATTACAATGCCAATGATGTCGCCCTACCACGCTTCAAAATTCGCAGTACGTGGCTTTACCGAAGCCCTAAAGCAAGACATGATCTATCAGAAAAAACCGATCGATGTCGTATGTGTCATGCCTGGGGGGATAAAAACAAACATCGCTAACTTCGCAGAAAGCGATCATTCGGACCCCGCATCATTAGCACAACACTTCGATACCGTCGCTCGCACTACCCCAGAGCAAGCCGCACGAACGATCGAAAAAGGCATGCGTAAGAAAACGTTTAGAGTGTTAATCGGTGCTGACGCAAAAATTGTCGATGTGCTTTATAAAGTACTACCGACGGACTATCACAAGGTGTCCAACATGCTACTCGGCGTGAAGAAGTTTTTAAACAACTAAACCTCTCTTTGCCGTTTGGCTGAGCGCGGCTGCCTGCATTTAAACGATGCGAAGAAAGGCAGGCGCGCTAGTCGTGATTCATAACCACCGTTTTAGTAGTCAACATCCATATCGTCAGACTCGGGCATTCCTTTCTTCATTTTCTTCGCATTCTTTTCTTTCTTTGCTTTCATTTCTTCGCGGGCTGTTTGTCGGCAGTCTTTATCATCACCACAACGTTCATCTAGTTTCGCATGTTTAGCTGCTTTCTTGGCGGCATGTTTAGCATGTATCTTTTGATACAGTTCATCACGACACGCCTGATCGTCACCACACTTCTTATCCAGCTTCGCATCTACCTTTGCTTTATGTTTGGAATGCTTTTCTTTTATTTCTTGTCGCGCTTCTTGCCGGCAGGTTTTGTCTTGACCGCATTGCTCTTCTAACATTTGTTGCATATGCGCTTTGTGTGCGGCGTGTTTGGCTTCCTTTTTTTCCTGCATTGCTTCGCGGCAGGATTGATCATCTCCACACTTCTGGTCTAGCTTATGCTCCATCTTTTGCTGGTGCTTTTGTCCCGCTTCGCCATGCTGCCCTTCTCCGCTTTTGTGCGCATGTGAATGCGCAAACGACGCGAGGAAAACCAAACTTAAAGTAACGACTAACGTTCTAATTGTATTCATGTTCTCTCCTTATTTTATTGATGAAATCAAACCCGTCATATGAACTGTTAACCTGACGACCTCGCCAGATCAATATTAACGCTATTACGCGACTTTATGTTTTATTTCCGCAAGCAAGCGCTGACCTTCAGCGCGAATTAACTCCGTCGACTCAGCCTCCAAAGCGAACGCCAAAAACTCAGATGCGACTTGACGATCTAGCTTAGAAATCAACGACTTTAAACGCGGAATTTTAGAAGAACTTACGCTTAGTTTTCGTATGCCTAGCGCAAATAACAAAATCAGCGAAACCGGCTCCGACGCCATTTCGCCGCAAACACAAACCGGCAGGTCAAGTTGGCTACAGGTACTGACCACGCGCGCCAACTCAGCAATCACGGCCGGATGCACGTGATCAAACTGTTGCGTTAGCTTAGGATTATTGCGATCAATGGCCAACAAATATTGACTCAAATCGTTCGAACCAATCGAAACAAAATCAATGTAGCGAGCCCAAAATTTAAGCTGGCTGATAGCGGCGGGCACTTCGACCATCACGCCAACGGGCGATCGTTTACACACGACGCCCTCCTCTTGCAACTGCTGATAAGCGTCGTTCAGCACTTGATGAAAACGCGTTAACTCAGAAATATTACTGACCATCGGCACAATCACACGCAAGTCACCTTCCTCACCTGCCGCTTTCAGCATGGCCCTGAGTTGCATGACCAGCAATTGCACATTGTCGATCGTAAAACGGATACCACGCCAACCCATGGCGGGGTTTTCTTCACCTAAAATGGGAAAATACGGTAGTTGCTTGTCCGAGCCGATATCCAAGGTCCGCATGTACACGGGTTTGCCTGAGTAGTGTTTAAAGACGTTGCTGTATAGCTCGGTCTGTTCGTCTTCGGTCGGGAACGTTTCGCTCGCGATAAACGGTATTTCTGTGCGGAATAAACCAACGCCTTCGGCGCCATACGTTAAGCCCGGTGTAATATCTGACAACAGACCACTATTCACCAGCATTTGCACACGCTCGCCGTCTTTACTAGCGGCAGGCACATCTCTTAAACAGCGCAGCTCTTTCTCATCAGCAAGACGCTTACTCAGTAAGCTCTCATAGACGCGCAACACATGCTCATCAGGATCAAACAGCACCTTTCCTTCGCTGCCATCTACCACCACTTGCTCGGCACGACTAAAACGACTTAATCCTGACACATTCATCACGGCCGGAACGCCTAATGCATTGGCAACAATCGCCGTGTGCGATAAGCGAGAGCCGGTGCCGCTGACGATCGCCTTTAGCTGAGACACGGGCACCTTCGCGATATCAGAAACACTAATATTGTCACCGATCAACACAATAGGCGTATCCTCACTCACCGAACAAACAGGCTCTGCACTGGCTTGCGTATGCGCTTGATAGAGCTTATTGCCAACGTGCCAAACGTCTTCACTGCGTGCTCTTAGGTAAGGGTCATCCATTTGCTGGAATAAGTCTGAAAAATGCGCCACTGCTTTTCGTAACGCACACGCTAAGGCGAGTTCGGACTCAATCCCTTCCACCACTTTTTCGTGCAAAGTTGAGTCTGTCAGTAGCAGCTTATATGCCTCAAACATGCTCGTAATTTCGCCAGACAGATTCAGTCCGAGGTTTTGTTTTTCGTACTCAAGGTCCGCTAATACGGTTTCCTTAAGCGCCAGCCAGGCAGTAAGCTCGTCGGAAACAGACTCACACAACTGATGACCAACCTCTTTTAATTCAGGAAGGTTACAAAAAAACGGACTACCAATGGCGATGCCTTCACTTGCCACGAGCCCTTTTAATACGCTTGAGGCAAACAGTGGATTCAGTTCGCTCGGCAACTGCTGCACGATCAATGCGATATGTGATGCCAGTGTCGTAATGAAAGCCTCTTGCTGCGTCGAGAAAGCAACTTCCTGACTGCCCTGAACGACCAACACACCAATCACTTCGCCGGCTGATACCAGTGGCGCACCACAAAAACTGGTGAAGCGCTCTTCTTCAATGTCTGCCACATGGAAATAAGCTGGATGCAGTAAGCCGTTTGCAAGATTAAGCGGATGTCTGCTACTGGCAACAAGGCCAACCAAACCGCAACCTGCCGGAATTTTTACCGGGCGCGTTGCACTCAACCCTTGACTCGCGAGTAGTAATAGATCTCCCGAACGTTCCTGCCGGTATAAACTACACACCGAGACATTGAGATAACGACTTATCTCGGCCACCATGACCTCTACCTGTTCTTTAGGCGAAGAGACAAGTGATACGGCCTGCGTAATGCGCGTTAGTTCATTAATAATATCGATCATAAATAAGGTCGTTGGGTTATCGGAATTATTCCAGCTGCTTCCAGTGAGTTATAGCAGCACCTGCCATTTGCTGAGTTGATTATAAGCACAGCGGAAAAGTCTGCCGCCACTCTCTAACCGTAACGATTGATTGGTCAGCACTATACCCTAGAACATAAGAGTCAAAACTCACGCTTTTTGCACGGCCAAGCGACATTACCAAGAAGGAAATTTCAACAGAAACAGCAAAGCAAAAAGCTTCAGGGACACAAGTCTCTCAGAGCTGTCCTCCTAAATTCTGCAAAAAAGACAAAGCTCTTCTGCTGCCTTGTGGTACCCAACACCCGAAAATGGAATATATAGATTAAACTTAGTGTTGATGGTTTGCGGGCGTTAGTTTGTCGACCTGTAAGGTGAATGAGTCTCAGAGGAACACCTTACAAGAAAGACCAAGGGCTAAAATAGTCTGGCCCGTTATATTATCTTTTAGCATCGACTAACTCGATGCTAAAAGCCTACCTCGGACTTATCCGCTTACGAACGTGCCATTTAGAACTAGGATGCTGTCATTACGAACCATTGCGTTTCGCTATTCTCTCTCAGCCATGAAAGCAATGTCTCAGGGTCGACTGGCCGACTAATGTGGTAGCCTTGCGCCCAATCACAACCCCAAGACTTCAACAAAACTAATGCCTGTTCATTTTCAATGCCCTCTGCGACTACCTTGAGTTCAAAACGTTTTGCCAAATCAATAATCGAGCGGACGATCAATCGATCCTCAGAGTCTTCCACCAAATTCAATACGAAGCTTTTATCAATTTTCAGCTCAGATACCGGCATCGTTTTGAGATACGCTAATGATGAATATCCGGTACCAAAGTCATCAATTGCGAGGTCAAACCCTCGGTCTCTAAAGCGTTGCATCAAGCGAATCGCTTCTTTTGGATCACTCATCAAGTCACTTTCAGTAATTTCGAATGCAAACACCTCAGGCGACAACCCTTGCACCTTTAGAGACTCGTCGATGTCTGTCATCAATGACTCGTTAGCGATATCGTGCACCGATAAATTAATGGCGACCTTTAAATGGACGCCCTCTTCGCGCCAACGCAATACATCGCGAATCGCTCGGCGCATAACCCAGCGAGTTACCATTTCAATCAAACCTGCTTTTTCCGCGACAGGAATAAAATCATCCGGCGGCACAAAACCTAGGGTCTCACTGTTCCATCGAATCAGCGCTTCGGCCGTTTCAATGCTTCCGTTAGCCAAGCTAAGCTTGGGCTGATACACCAGAGACAACTCTTCACTATCATCAGCGAGGGCTTTTTCGAGCTGCGTTAGCAAGCTAAAACGCCTAATTCTCGACTCTTCAATACCCGCCGTATAACTCACCAAACGCACCTGTTCACCGGCGGCAACATCGATAGCAGCAGTAAGCCGACTAAATATTTTGTCTAGTGACTCTGCGTCCTGCGGCAGAGTCATAACGCCTACCGCCAGTTTTATCTGGATCGCCGTTTCGCCGACCATATGTGGCGCTCCAAGCGCCTGCATGATTTCTAAGAGCTGCGTCTCGTCCATCACCTCATTCGGGCACCACAGAATTTCACTGCCATTAATGCGCGCCGCAACGCCACCTAAATCCGAGATACGCTTTGCGAGTGACACAATGCAGGTATCGCCACTTTGCATACCAAATGCTGCGTTGACCTCCCTAAAACCAATCGCCTTAACGCCGACCAACTGAAAAGATATATTGGATTCTATTCTCCTGAGCAATACCTGTCCGATCGCATCACGGTTCAGTAAATTGGTAAGCGCATCATGACTCGCTTGATGCTGTATCTCTTGTTCTCGCTCTTGAATGTCGTCCTGCATAACATCAAAGGCTTGTTCTAGGCGGTTAATTTCAACCGACTTCGCTTTCAATGACTCAGACTTTTGGTAGTCACCTGCGGCAATTTTTTGCGCTCGCTCTCCTAACTGCGCCAACGGCCTGCTTAAGTTGTTAGCCAGTAACAACCCCAGCGCAGATGCAATGATCGTAAACACCAAGGCAATCACAAAGGTTTCGCTTAGCAAGAGTTTAAAGGCACCATACCAAGTACCCAATTGGCCCGCCAATACGATACGTACGGGGGTCGCATGATCGGGCTGCTGGTACTGAAATTCGGTTGTCGCGTAATGACTAAGGTCGCTAAACAAGCCACCTAAATCATCGTCTTGCAGATTCTGTGCGGTAAGTGCGGCACGTTGTTCCGAGGGTTCTAGCGACCCTATCTCGACCCTACCCTGTTCTGAGGCGGCGCTAAAAATGATATCGAGCTTGGTAATATTAGCAATCTGGCTCAGCAACGCCTTGTCTACTTCAAATGCAACGACGGTAATCGCAATCGGATCTGGCGCTTCCACGACCAACAGAATCGATTGATAAATTCGTTCGCCAACGACTAGCAACAAAGAGGCACCGCCTTCGCTCAGTACTTGGTCAACCAAAGCTTGCGAGAGTACAGGGCTGATCTGCGCATCAGCATTAAGGTTTCGATCAATGTCTTCTGCAACCCCTGGTGCGCCGATCACACGGCCGTCGAGAGACAGAGCAAGCATTAAGTCGGCGCCGATACGATCGCCCTGATTACTTAGCGCACTCTCAATGGTTCCTCGGTCACGCGAAGCCAGAGCGGCTTTAAAGCCAAAATCCTGAGTGAGTACCCCACTTGCTGTAAACAATAGCTGCTCACGGCTTTCAAATACTTGTTCGACCACGCTTTGTGCAACATCCAAGTCTCGCATAACTTGCTTCGATGCATAATCAGACGTGCTGTACCACTGGGCAATTAAAATAGCGAAGGTACTCAAACCAATAAGCCCAACAACTAATTTGAAAATACGAAGATTAAGAGGAAGAACCAAAACTATTTAAACCTCATTCAAAACTGTTCATCAGCCTAACTTACGAAAGCTAGATCATAATCTTTGTCGGAGGGGGGGCTCCGTGAACATTAAACTTAAAATGCCCTGCCGGAGTGAAACTACGAGCAAGGAGTAGTAAGGGACCATTCCTCTTTATATGGTTTGCGATAGAACCGTTCGCACACTACAAAAGGCCTGGCCATAGTAAACCGTTTAACAACCCTGTTTAACTCTATCTATTACTTCACCCTTAATTTTAGTATTGCCAGAAAACGTTTAGTTGGCTATTTAAATAGCTCGATTAGTAAACGATTAAAAAATCAATTTCATCCAATAAAATGTAGTACAGGTCACCCCAATTTGCTAACTAAACTAAGGTTCTTTTACTGCATTTAGAAGATAACAATCCGTGCAGTGGCAAAGCCCCCATCGATGGCAGGGACAATAAAACCAGGTGCTAGTTTTACGCACCCAAAGTTCAACTCTGCCATATCGAATATCACCATTGGGCCTCGTCTACCTTTCTAAGCCTTGGAAGAGACACTTATCTCACTGGCAAGCCCCCCTCCAAGAATAAAAACTAAAAATAGAGCCCGCAATAACACGTTCACTCTATATCCGAGCACCCCATTAAACGATAGAATAAGCCGCTCTCAAACGGCACTCTCTCGGAAAAAACCATGGGTATTTTTGAACGCTATCTTTCTGTTTGGGTAGGTCTCAGCATTCTATGTGGAATGCTATTAGGCAATGTTGCTCCCGCTCTTTTTCAAGGGATCGCGACGCTGGAATTTGCACACGTGAACTTCGTCGTCGCCATTTGTATTTGGCTGATGATCTATCCAATGATGGTCCAAATAGATTTCACATCAGTAAAAGATATCGGCAAAAAACCTAAAGGCCTGATCCTGACGCTGGTCATAAACTGGCTGGTGAAGCCATTCAGCATGGCGGCCCTTGGCTGGCTGTTTTTCAAGGTACTGTTTGCCGGCTGGGTCGATCCACAGTCTGCCAATGAGTACATTGCCGGCATGATATTACTGGGCGTTGCGCCTTGTACCGCAATGGTTTTTGTATGGAGCCAACTAACCAAAGGCGACCCCAACTATACCCTGCTTCAGGTCTCGATTAATGACATTATTATGGTGTTTGCATTTGCACCCATTACGGCACTGTTGCTAGGTATTAGTGACATTTCCGTACCATGGGAAACCTTGCTGACATCTGTTTTACTCTATGTATTGTTGCCCCTCATTGCGGGCGTTCTGACGCGCAAGCGTTTGGAAAAGAAAAGTACTAAAAATGCGATCGACGCCTTTGTGCACAAACTAAAACCCTGGTCTGTCGCTGGCCTCCTACTGACGGTCGCGCTGTTGTTTGGTTTCCAAGCTGAAACAATATTGCAACAACCCACCACTATTCTATTGATTGCGATTCCGCTTTTGATACAGTCCTATGGTATTTTTGCACTGGCCTATTGGCTAGGCTACAAGCTCAAGTTGTCGCATCAAATTGCCGCGCCGGCTGGATTGATTGGCACCTCCAATTTCTTCGAGTTAGCGGTGGCCGTCGCCATTTCGCTATTCGGTTTGCAATCAGGCGCAGCACTAGCCACGGTTGTCGGCGTATTAGTCGAAGTGCCTGTAATGTTGTCGCTGGTCTATTTTGCGAATCGAACACGACATTTATTTGCAACGAATAACGCTAGATAAGGCGTACTAAAAAAGTATTTATCACAACAGGGTTCATCATGACGATTAAAGTGGGGATTAACGGGTTTGGCCGCATGGGTCGGTTAAGCTTTCGTGCAGCATTCGATTGGGACGACTTTGATATCGTGCAGATCAATGATCCAGCCGGCGACGCGAAGACGCTAGCACACTTATTGAACTTCGATTCTATTCACGGCCGATGGCATCACGAGGCTATCGCCGACGATAAGCAGATATTGATCAACGGACAAAGCATCGCCAGTAGCCAACACAAAGATATCTCTGCAACAGACTGGTCTGGCTGTGACATCGTGATTGAAGCGTCGGGAAAAATGAAATCTAAACAAGTCCTGCAAAGATATCTAGATCAAGGCGTAAAGCGGGTAGTGGTCACCGCGCCGGTCAAAGAGGATGGCGTGCTTAATGTGGTCATGGGTGTTAACGATGCCCTTTATGACCCTGCCGAGCACCGCATTGTCACGGCGGCATCCTGCACGACAAACTGCTTGGCTCCGGTCGTTAAAGTAATTCATGAAAAACTGGGCATAAAGCATGGATCAATGACCACGATTCATGACATTACTAACACTCAGAGTATTCTAGACACACCTCATTCGGACCTGAGGCGCGCACGTGCCTGCGGCATGAGCCTGATTCCAACGACAACTGGCTCCGCCACAGCGATTACCCATATATTTCCTGAACTAAAAGGGAAGCTGAACGGCCATGCTGTCAGAGTGCCATTAGCAAACGCGTCCATCACGGATTGTGTGTTTGAACTCAATACAGAAACCACCGTAGAAGAGGTCAATGCGCTTTTAAAAGAAGCCGCCGATAGTTACCTCAAGGATATTCTAGGATTCGAAGAACGCCCCCTAGTATCTATTGACTACAAAACCGACCCGCGTTCGAGCATCGTCGATGCGCTGTCCACAATGGTCGTCAACGGCACGCAACTTAAACTCTATCTTTGGTATGACAACGAATGGGGCTATGCCAACAGAACCGCTGAACTGGTTCGGAAAGTGGTGTTAATGGATAAGGCTGCCACCACAAACGCATAAGTAAGATGACCATAGAAAAGTTCAAGGGCGACAAATTGTTCAACTCCTCATCAAAAGTGATTTAGCGCTATGCAAGCTATTCAGCGTCTGTCGGCTGAGGTTCGCCAGTACATCATCATTACCGGCAACTACTGGGCCTTCACTCTCACTGATGGCGCTCTACGCATGCTGGTGGTGCTACATTTCTATCAACTTGGTTATCAAGCGCTCGACATTGCCTTGCTGTTTTTATTCTACGAACTGTTTGGCGTCATCACGAACCTATTCGGTGGTTGGTTAGGCGCGCGCTGGGGGTTAAACAAAACCATGAATATCGGCTTGGCAATGCAGGTCGTTGCCTTATCGATGCTGCTCGTGCCTGCCAGCTTACTCAGTGTCGCTTGGGTGATGGCAGCACAAGCGTTATCGGGCATCGCCAAAGACCTAAACAAAATGAGTGCGAAAAGCGCGATTAAGACATTGGTACCAAAAGACGCTGAAGGCGCGCTGTTTAAATGGGTCGCCGCCCTCACCGGCTCAAAAAACACCTTGAAAGGCGTCGGCTTCTTTCTCGGCGGCGTTTTACTGGCGGTGCTAGAGTTTCAAGGGGCTATTCTGTCCATGGCAATTGGGCTCTTTGTTATATGGATCGCGAGTTTAGTTTTGCTAAAAAAAGATTTGGGGAAAGCAAAAAACAAACCCAAATTCAAAGAGATTTTCTCTAAAAGCCGAGCGATCAATGACCTATCGGCGGCCCGCTTGTTTTTGTTCGGTGCCCGTGATGTTTGGTTTGTGGTCGCTTTGCCAGTTTACCTTTCAAGCGTTTTTGGCTGGGATCATTGGATCGTAGGAAGCTTCCTCGCCACGTGGATTATCTTGTACGGATTTGTGCAAACCTTCGCGCCACGACTCATTGGAAATACCTTTACACCGAGTCACGATTCTTGGTCACATTTACCCTCAAGCAAACCGCTCGCACCAGACGGAAAAGCTGCATTTAAATGGGCGCTACCGCTCGCTTTGGCGCCTGCCATTATTGCGATAGTACTGGGAATAGATATATCTAGCGGCGTCGATTCAAGCCTAAACAGTGAGCAAAACCAACATCAGCTCGCTCAGTGGACGATCATCATTGGGCTGGCTGTTTTTGGCATACTGTTCGCGATTAACTCCTCCCTTCATAGCTACCTGATCGTCAGTTATGCCAGTGATGATGGCGTTTCGCTAGATGTCGGCTTTTACTATATGGCCAATGCCTTAGGCCGATTAATTGGAACCGTCTTATCAGGCTGGGTGTTCCAACAGTCGGGCTTAATCGCTTGCCTGTGGATATCTTCCCTATTCGTCCTAATCGCGGCGATCATTTCTATTCGCTTGCCCACTCACGCCCAGCGCTAGCTAATAATTAGACAAACTATCTTCAAGGTTTAGACAAGCTACCTTCAAGCTAACCTCAAGCTATCTGACAACAAGCGCAATGAAGCAGGCGAGCTATCTCGGCATTGAGCAGACTAGCGTCTCGACTCATCACTTTGCACAACATCATACGTAGGCAAAGAGAGTCAGATTATTCTATCAATCGGGTCTACACTTAGTATACGATAAATAATGAGACAAGCCTTATGCCTTTAAAAAAGCTAGCCTTCGCTACCTTATTGGTAGTGCTATCGAGCTTAAGTTTTGCCCAAGCGCCGCTTATCATTGCACTCGATGCAGACCTCTCCGCGGTGGCCAAAACCGGTGGTATCGCCATCAAAAGGGGCGCAAGCATTGCCATTAACGAGATTAATACTGCAGGCGGCGTTCTCGGACGCAACCTTGAGCTTAAAACCTTTGACCATCGAGGTAACCCCGCTCGCGGCATCGCCAATATCAACAAGATCGCCACACTCGACAATGTCGTCGCCGTAATGGGCGGCGTACATACACCAGTTGCGATTCAAGAGCTACCGGCCTTGCACGAACATGAATTAATCTATCTAGACCCTTGGGCCGCGGGAACACCTGTTATTGACAATGGGTATGAGCCAAATTACGCGTTTCGCGTCTCGGTACGTGATGCGGAAGCCGGCAAAGTTATTATTGGCGCCGCTAAAAAAGACGGCATCAAGAAAATAGCACTGCTATTAGGGAAAAATGGCTGGGGCCGCTCGAATGAAAAATCAATGACCATAGCCGCCAGCGAATTTGGTGTCGAAATTGTCGCGAAAGAATGGTTTAACTGGAAACAAACCAACATGACGCGAGAGTTTGCAGCCATTGCCAAGTCGGGGGCGCAAGCCGTTGTTTTTGTCGCCAACGCACCAGAGGGTGCGGTTTCTCTCAAGCAGATGCTTTCTGAAGATACTACCAAGAACCTAAAAATTTATTCGCACTGGGGAATTGCCGGGGGAGAATTTGTAGAGGCCGTGGGTTTAGAGAGTTTAACGATGGCAAACATCAAGGTCTTGCAAACCTATAGCTTTCTAAAGCCCGCAAACCCGGCTCTCAACGCACAAGTACTAGCGGCCTATCAAGACATGTTCGACGCCAATGCCACAGCTGAATCGATTCAGGGCGCGGTCGGTGTGGCACAGAGTTACGACCTAATTTACTTATTGAAAATGGCGATCGAAAAGGCTGGCTCGACTCAGCGCCCTCTTGTTAGGAATGCACTCGAGCAGTTGCCAAACTATCAAGGCTTGCTTAAGCACTACACGCCCGCCTTTAGCCCAACACAGCACGATTCGCTTTGGGCAGAAGATTACTTTATGAGTGAATATAACGAACGCGGTTTCCTCGTCCCAGTTGAGAAATGATCGCGCATGCAAACCACGGCGTCTATTAGACACAAGCCTGCGCTAAAGGCCGCTGCAAACAGCGCAAATATACTTAGCCATTGAAGGACAAGACAACACGTGTCGCAAGCTATTTCACTTGAACAACTGATACGAAAAAAGACATTCCCAAAGCTTATTGGCCTGCTTCTCAGTGTGCTGATTGCCGGTATCAGCGTTGCCTTTTTCTCTATTCAACACTCTTTGCAAGAAGAACTAGATGCAAGTTTAACGACCTACCAAGCGAACCTAGACCAACGATTAACGTCCCTGAAACAAGAAGTCTACAACCTCAGTACTAATGACCTTATTATCAATGCGCTTATCGACTTCGAAGTGCGCGATGAGTATCTGCCAGTGTTTTTTCGTTCGTTACAGTTAAGTGCTGGTGCATCGAGCAGCATATTATTCACTGACTTTGCCGGTAACATCATTACGACCAACGACGCGCAGAGCTACCATTCGTTGAGCGTTAAACCACAGTGGCAGCCTCAAGTACTAGAGCATGGAGAGACGTTTGTTGAGGTTCGGCCCGACGGAATATTCATCGCCTACCCTGTCTTCTATGCCGAGCTGCCTGAAGGCGCGTTACTGGTTTTTCTGCCCGACAGCCATAAAGTACTCAGCAGTATTCTCGCAGGCCTACCTAGCGAGCTAGACTATCTGTTACTAGATGAAAATAAAAAAGTGCTGTACTCCAGTGACGACCAGCTTTTCGAGACTAACCGACCATTCTCATCCGCCGAGCACCCTCAGTGGCAACACGAGTCGCTCTCTTACCAGGATTTCACGCTGGTCTCGCTGCAAGAAAAACGAGTCGCTTATGAAAACCTGATTTGGCTGCTAGTCTTTTCATTTGCATCGCTGCTAGTCGTTTTCTCCGGTACCTTTGTCAGTATTCGTATTGCAACTCTGACTGCGGCAGGGTCGATCAAATCATTGCAAAGCGCGCTCAAACAGAGCGGCACCTCACTTAGTCATATACAAACAGAAGTGACTGACGTTAGCGAAGTGCTTGCGCTAAAACACTCATACAACGACCTGATATCGGAGCTGGATAGTGCTTCACAATCCCTTTCAAAATTTGAAGGAATCATTCATTCCCTCAATGACTACTTGGTCGTCACCGACGGTAATTTTAAGCTACTGCTGTCCAATCAACAGTTCTCTAATTTCGCAGAAACACATTCGTCACTAGGCAAAGACTCCTCACCAAACCTTCTGCCTGCAGAACTACTCGTACGCTTAAGTGGAAAAGAAAAAGCTGAACTGCAATATTCTGAAATCAATAGACCTTCGGCACCGCCGCAACAAGTAGAATGGGTTCGCACCGATTACATATCGCCTAGTGGGGAGCAACTAGGTTATATTTTCGTCGGTAATGACTTGACCGAAAATAGAGCGATTAGAGCAGAACTCGAAATAAAGAATAAAGCGATTGAAGAGGCACATACCTCGGTCGTTATATCCGAATACTCTAGCTCGATGCCCATTACCTATGTCAACCAAGCCTTCACCAATATAACCGGCTACTCCCCCAACGACGCCATTGGAAAGAACTGCCGTTTTCTTCAAGGCAAAAGAACAGACCCCGAAAGCATTCGTAAGGTTCGTGAGGCGATTACTAAAGCTGAACCACTCACCATAACCTTGCTCAATTATCGAAAAAATGGAACTGAGTTTTATAATGAACTAAGCCTCAGTCCTATTCGAAATAACAAGGGTGACGTCACGCACATCTTGGGTCTCCAAACCGATGTCACAGACGCAGAACAATCAAAATTGTTATTGGCGGAGGCTAAAGCGCGTGCAGAAGAATCTGCAGACCTAAAATCGAGCTTCCTTGCGAGCATGAGTCATGAGATCAGAACACCCATGAATGGGGTTCTGGGCATGCTACATTTGTTAGAAAGTTCTCCACTGAATTCGGAGCAGACGCATTATGCGTCGCTTGCCAAGAGTAGTGCCGACCACCTACTTAACCTCATCGACGACATTCTCGACTTCTCAAAAATCGAGGCGGGAAAACTGGACATGGAATATATTGATTTCGACCTCCCTGAACTATTTGGAGACCTACTAGAGTCAATATCTCAGCGCGCCGCGGAACGAGGAAACACCCTTGAACTAGATATGTCACAAGCGCTTTTCCGCCATGTAAAGAGCGACCCTGGGCGCTTACGCCAAGTGGCATCCAACCTGATCGGGAATGCCATTAAGTTTACCGAGAACGGTCTTATTTCGGTCGTAGTTTCAATCAAAGAAAACAATCATCAAGCCGCATCACTCTGCTGCGAAATAACTGATTCAGGCATTGGTATTGAACAAGAAAACCTAGAAGGCGTATTTGAAACATTTAGACAAGCCGACAACTCAACCACCAGAAAATACGGTGGGACCGGCTTAGGCTTATCTATCTGCCGTCAACTTTGCGAACTGATGGGAGGGCGCATCTGGGCCACCAGCGAACCAGGACAAGGTAGCCGCTTTTGCTTTGAAGTCGCACTCGAACCATCGCAGGCAATGTTGACACGAATCCAATTACCTGACCTCTCTGGATATCGCGTGTTAGTAATAGATAATCACCAAGGTAATGCCACCAGCTTAATCAATACTCTCAATACATTCGGCGCTGCCTGCGAAACAAGAACCCCTAGTGAGCTTTCATCTGGCGTAAAAGGCCCGACAATTATCATGGTGGATACGGAGCACTTGGCGGATGAAGCGTTAGCCACTTTATCGTCTCTAAAAAATAGCATAGATAGCAATGTCCACTTGGTTGCCATGACTTCCATTAGTGAACAATATGACTCAGAACAGCAGGCAACATTTGGCCTAACCTACACATTCCCTAAACCTGCCACACTAGACGATCTATTGAGCATGGCGGATCGTTGCCTGCACCCGCAACAGGACCATGTGCTCGAAAACGGCAATGACCCAGCAGCCATTACTAAAACTGGAGGCGAGCCTTTTTCTCGCCACATATTGCTAGTCGAAGACAATAAGGTCAATCAGTTGCTAGCGAAAACGATGCTTGAGCATTTAGGGGTTGAAGTGAGCATTGCCCATCATGGCATCGATGCTCTTGAACAACTTGAGGCGTCTCAGGGAAAACTCTTTGACGCAGTCTTTATGGATTGCCAAATGCCTAAGATGGACGGCTATGAAGCGACCCAACTCATCAGAGCAGGCGAAGCCGGTGATGCGCTTAAAGATATCTCTATTATTGCCATGACAGCCAATGCGATTAAAGGCGATAGAGAGAAGTGCATTGAGGCAGGAATGGATGACTATATGAGCAAACCCATCAAGGTCGATGAGTTAACGAGGCAGGTCGATCGATGGCTAAAGGGCGACTCTTAACCATCGGCAATTAAACGCGGGTCCGTTACAAGTTTTTCGTTAGCTCGTCCAAGCTTTCGGTCAAATGCTTGAGCTTTTCATCCACATGGAGCCCCTCCTCCATATGCTGCATCCCTTCATTAAGCTTATTCTGAATTAAGCGTGTGATCATTTTCTCCTGATCTTCCGTTAGTCCCATACTAAAAAAGTTGGACTCCACTTCAGCCAGAATATCATCCATGATGCGGATGCTATCTTCTTTATAGGATTTCTGAAATGTTTGAATCGATGATAGTGTTTCATTCGCATCTTTCACTGCATCGACTACGAACGTCATACGCTGCTCAGCCAAGGTTTTTTCAGCCCAAATTTTCTGATTCAAATCATGCGCATTCTCAGCCAGTATCATTAAATAGTCTCGCAACTCACCGCAGCGTTCAGCCTTATCGACTGGCATATTTTTGACTAGCAAAGAAACGGACTCATACACAACAATCAGGCGCCGCCCTTTCTCTAAGATCCGCCCATCAATATTGATCGAGCTGGACAAGATGTCCTCTTCTAGGGGCGCAAATCCTTCTCGGCCGGCACGATTTAACACTCCCCCTTTAGCATCTCGAATCTGAGCACTCGCACTCACACCGTACTGCTCAACCGTGCTGGTCAGCAGTTCCGCAAGCTCTGCTTGATTCGCTAACTTCGTTGCCTGACGAAGAAAGTTAAGCACGATACTCAAGTCTCCCGCACTGCTCATCGCTGCCATTGCTAGTTCAGACACTTGCTGTTTTTCGTCTTTAAGCTGCCGCTTTCTCTCCATCTGCTCAAATACGATTTTAATTTTGCTCATCAACACCGCGGGTTCAATAGGCTTGGTAACATAGTCACGTCCACCGGCGTCAAAGCCTTTGAGTATTTCTTCCGTTCCGGTATTGGCGGAGACAAATATTACCGGCACCTGTGGATAATCTTGTTGCAATATTCGACATGCTTCGTAGCCGTTCATCGGAGACATCGTGACATCCATCAACACTAAGTCAGGTTCTGAGTTGGCCACTGCATCCAAGGCGGCTTGCCCACTGGTAGCAGCCAACACGGCATAGTCAGCTTTTAGGTTCTCCATCAACACACGTATTTCGTTAGGCGAGTCGTCAACTAATAAAATCTGCTTACGGTCATTCATATGTCAAACTCCTCAAATAGCACCGAGAGTGTTTTCTCAGCACCGGCCACATCAAACACATCAAGTTGCTGGACTAAGGTTTCGATTAGAGACTTGTGATGCCCGTCGTAATGACGCGTATTGAACATCTCAACTAACGCCTCCACTTTAGAAATATCTTGATTCAGCAAACCATAAATTTGCCGCAACAGATCTACCGCCTCTCGATCCGACATAGATGACTCTTGTTTAGAGCCCTGAGCAGCGTCTTGCTCGCGCACGATCACAAACTCGTAAATCAAACCGAGAATAGCGTTATCCACCACAGACCAGCGATGTGCGAGTTGCAGTACTAGCGTTTGTAAGTCATCGAGCTCGCCATCTAGTATCGCGCGCTCAAACTGAGCCGCAGCCGAAGATAAATCATTTGCACTAATATTCGCGGCGCTTCCTTTCGTCGTATGCAATAGCAATCGCGCACGATCTGTATCATTATTTGCCAGAGCTTCTTCCACTTCTTGAACCAGTGAAGATTGCGTTTGATAAAACGTGGTCAGAATCTTGAGATAAAGCTTTTGGTTGCCCCCCAACCTGCCCAAGGCCTCAGAGATTTCTAGGCCTTCCAAGCGCTCTGGCAGTTTGATAGCAGCTTCTGCCTCATCATTCGATAGACGGTCATCTGGCAGCTTTGCTGACGGATTTACCGCCATAGTTTCGGCCGCGTTGAGCTTTCTCGCATCAACCGCCTCCACCGAAAAATAGCGGCTTAGAATACGATAGAGCTCCAACGGATCAACAGGTTTTGAAATATGTTCGTTCATACCTGCTTCAAAGGATTCTTTGCGGTGTTCTTGAGTTGCGTGGGCTGTCATCGCGATAATCGGGATGTCGACGTAATGACTTCCAAAGGCGCGAATTTGTCGCGTCGCTTCTAGACCATCCATCACCGGCATTTGAATATCCATCAATACCGCTTTATACGGTTTAAGCTGCACTTGGGTCAGAGCCTCTTCACCATTATGGCAAATATCAACGCTAATATTGGCCCTGTTGAGTAGGTGTGTGGCAACCGCTTGGTTAACCTCGTTATCCTCGACGACCAACACGGCCGATTCCTCAAATTTTACGTATTCAGAAATCTCCTGATTATTGAGCTCTGCAACCGGTGCTTCTGTCTCCACCAAGGGAAGACGAACCGTAAATGTCGTCCCCTCACCCAACTGACTATCAACAGAGATAGCCCCGCCCATCATATTGACAAAGCTTTGTGTAATGGTCAGGCCTAAACCCGTGCCACCAAACTGACGTGTAATCGACCCATCTGCTTGGCCAAACGCGCTAAAAATACGTTCTACCTGCTCCTGAGACATGCCAATTCCGGTATCGCTAATCACAATTTCGAAACCTTGAGCCGTGCGAGATAGGACCGTTTTGACTTCACCCTGAATGGTAAACTTTAGAGAGTTGGATAGAAGATTGGTGAGTATCTGCCGGACGCGTAAACCGTCGGCGAGAATAAATTCGGGAAAGTCATCAGGAAAAACCGTCACTAACTTAATATTTCGTTCACCGGCGACATGATGCATTGGCGCCATGGTGTCTTCGAACAGCGTTCGCAGTGAAATAGGCATCTCATGCAGCGTCATTTGACCCGCATCTATTTTGCTAAAGTCTAGAATGTCATTAACGATTTCAAGCAAAGTTTGGCCGGAACGAATGGCAGTATCTAGCAACTCTTGCTGTGCGCTACCAACGCCCATATCGGTCAACATATTCAGCATGCCAATCACGCCATTCAAAGGCGTCCTGACTTCATGGCTCATGTTTGCCATAAACTGAGATTTTGCCTTTGCGGCAGATAACGCTTCATCCCTCGCTTGCATTAAATCTTTAGTACGATCTTCGACAAGAATCTCAAGACCTTCAGTAAGAATTTTAAGCTGTGCGTTTCGGTCGAATAGCTCGCGGCTCTTTTCCTCCAGAATCCGTTCAGCCTCTAAACGCGCTGTTTTTTCACGTTCGTACCTTTTGATCAAACGTTGCTCATCCATACTTTTTTATCGTCCCCGCTAGATGCGTCGCAGCATGAATTGCGCTTGATATAGCTCACCATCTTGAGAATCGATGCGTTCGATCTGAAATTTTTCTTGGTAAAAATCAGAGGTGGCTTCAATCAAGCCCTGAGCCAAGTCCGCCAAACCCCGCGTGGAGGAATAATTAAGGCGAAATACTTGCGAGTCGGAATCATCAAAGCTAAAAACAGGCAGTTCAGCGTCGGGGTATAGTTTTGCGACTTCGACATGGATGTGATTATCTATTTGCTTAAGAAAATCGATCGTATTCGAAACTTCACCAAAAAATTCGGCAAATTTTGTGCTAAATACCTTGGCAAGATGATGGCCGAACAACCTCACTAGTTCACTCGTGTCGACACCGGTCCTGGCACTTAGCTCAACAACCATATTGACAAGTTCTTGATGGGCGTATGTGCCCACCGAGGTATATGCGCCACCTGAAGCTGGCGCAGTCGCGTCAATCAGGTCCTCGATCATCTCTGGACCAAACTTCTCGTCTACTAAATTAGTGAACTCTGAAAACACCAAGCCTTTCATCATAGGTCCTTATTTTTTGTAATCTGCTAGAAAGTATAGACAACAAATGGCAGGCGAAAAGCGACGAGAAAAGCGAATAGAAAATACAGTTCGTCCTTGAACACAGGCTCCCTATTAAAGGCGTTACAACAAGAAACGCGAACGTGTATTTAACCCGCTGAAGACAAACCCATCAATAAGGTCCAGTAGCTTGAATAGTCAGAACCGCTAGGAAGCGACAGCGACGTGGCTGTTTCTTGATAATTCGGGTTCATCACTGTGCGACAATGGCTAGGGCTACCAAGCCAACCCTGCATCACCGTATCCACTGATGAATAACCTACCGCAATATTTTCGCCGACCATGACCCAATCGTAGTTAGCCGCGTCTGCGCGAGCTCCCACTCTGAGACCATCGGATCCCGTGTGGCTAAAGAAGCTATTGCTAGCCATATCTTCTGAATGTCGCTGAGCGGCACCTTCAAGGTTGCAATTCCAGACAACCGGATTAGTCGCCGCATAAAACGTATCGCCACAAAAACGCTCTTCAGCTCGCACTTCATTCAACTTGGCGAGCAATTCTTCATCCATGACGGACAAGCGGCATTCGCCAACAGGCTCAAAGATCAGGTTAGTTTGCGCGTCAGGATTTGTCTCAGAACTCGATGCGACGGTATCGGCATAGCGGTTATTATCATTGGCCAACGCTGCGACGCTGTCAGATGCCACCGCCGACTCTTCGCTAGCAATACAGCCTGACAACATCGTCGTCAGCACAACACAAAAGGAGAATAATTTGAGTTGGAAAGCCATAGCCAATACCTGTCCTGAATTTGAGTCGTCGCGGGTCATTGCTGACTCCTTACTTTCTTTGACGGAAAGCATGGTTAACGATTACTAATAACTTAAGACGACACGAGCTAATCCCTCCGTTGGAAATGTGTAGAAAGCTGTTACGAGAGGGTCTGAGTGTTAACGGTGATTTTCCGAACGTAAACATCTGTAAAAGAAACAAGAAAACCGCGTTAATCTAACTCAGTACGTTGACTCACGACATAACGATGATATGAAAAGTGACAGGATAAAAATGAAATCTTAGAGGTACAAAAACACAATTGTGAGGAATGTCTCACTTTTAAAAACGAAACCATACTTTTCGAAAATCAGAGTCTAAATCAACACGATTTGAACCTCCTCGTACGTCTTTCGACTCCCGCTAAGCTAGCAAATAGGTTGATAGTCTAAGGCGGTATTGCCACGTCACTCGATCAGAGTCATTGAGGCAACCCTAATAAAAATAATGATATTCAACCACTAGGATTTCCCCCATGTTAAATTTACTAAGAAAGTCTCCCCTTAAAACAGTCATATCATTGGCTGCCGCTACCTTGCTGTCAGCCAGTGCCCACGCTTTTGACGAGGTGTATATTTTCGGTGACAGCCTCTCGGATACCGGAAATTTAAACTTGGTTACGCAAGGACAAATTCCCGCAAGATTTACCAATGGTGATGTCGTGGCGGTTGATGTTCTTGCTGAAAGCCTCAATACAGTTGCCGTTCCAGCAGGTCATTTAGCAGGACTAAACATAGGAAATAACTATGCTGTCGGTGGCGCAGTAGCGCTAGACGCAGACGGAGACGAAACCACGCCTGATACCAACTTACCGACGCAAGTCAACGCCTACCTTGCTTCCACGGGCTTTGTCTCAAATCCTAATGCTTTATACGTAGTCGTTATCGGTGGGAATGATTTGTTCGCCGCTCAGGAAATTCGTGCGCAATATGTAAAAACATCTCCAGGTGAAGAGCGACGCGCTATCCGTAAAGCATCAAAAGCCCGCGTAGACGTTGCAGTTGAAGCCATAACTGCACAGATAATGAAGTTGGTCGCCACTGGCGCACAGAACATTTTGGTCGGTAACGCACCTGATTTGAGCAAGGTGCCAGCCACTGACGTATTGGTAGCAGGGCTGCTAGCCACAGCGGAGACCAATCCGGAAATTAAACGCTCAGAAAAAATGTATAGTTTAACAGCGAACTTGGTGAACCGCTTCAATCGCAAGCTTTCTAGAGCCATTGGTGGAATCGAAGCAGCAACCGGCTTAGACATTATCGAGTGGGATCTTCAAGCATTCTTAGACAGCCAAATCGAAGACGCCGAAGCCCTGGGTTACACCAACACAGAAGACGCATGTTCGCCTGCACCACAAGGCTTAGCATGCGAAGGCTTTGTGTTCGCCGATAACGTACACCCAACCAGCCAAGTCCATACGCGTGCCGGTGAAAACATTATTGAGTTGCTTAACGATTAGGCCCTTCCTGAGCTAAAAATCAGGCAATAAAAAGCCGGCTTCCCTCTTCAGGCAAGCCGGCTTTTTTACGAGCCAGAACTAGTATTTATCAGTGTCCTTGGAGCGCTGCCCAATAACCGCCAATGCCGCTACTCGATACGCTTCAGCCAAGGTAGGAAAGTTAAAGATACTTTCGACAAAAATATCGACAGGACTCTTCGCCAACATCGCCATTTGACCGATATGAATGAGCTCGGTCGCCCCTTCACCGACAATTTGAACACCGAGTATCTGCTCTCCTTTCCCATCACAAATAATTTTTAACAAGCCGTCTCGAATATCATTGATTTGGCCACGTGAAATTTCTTCAAAATTCGCTTTACCTACCAAGATATCGCCGTGCTCTTTCTTGGCTTGAGCCTCGGTCATACCGACACCTGATAGCTCTGGAATAGCATAGATACCTGAAGGGATCATTTTACTCATCGGCGCCATTTCAATACCAAGCGCATTGCAACTTGCCCGACGTCCTTGCTCCATTGATGCCGACGCCAGCGAAGGCGGCCCAATCACATCACCTGCGGCATAAATATGCGGTACCGAAGTCTGTAACATATCATCAACAGAAATATTGCCTGTTTCATTCAAGGTTAAACCAGCTTTTTCGATATCGAGGTCTGCAACATTTGCTAGGCGTCCTGCTGCGCATAACAGTTTCGAAGATTTCACGACAGTTCCGTCTTCACAGGTCGTGACCACTTGCGACAAGCCATCCCACTCAACGGATTTGACCACCTTTTCACCCATCCACACGCCGCCAGCGCGCTGAAAGGAGCCGACAAATTTTTCGGTTAAGTCTGCGTCCATAAAGCCAAGTGGCAATGGGTATCGATCAATCATCGTCACTTTCACGCCTAAGGCCTGAAAAATCGACGCATACTCACTCGCGATAACGCCACCGCCAAGAACCGTTAGGCTCCGAGGCAAATAAAGCATGCTGAGAATAGAGTCACTATCAAAAATATTCTCATGATCAACTGGAATGTTATCTGGTTTGCGCGGAATTGAACCGGAGGCAATCACAAACTCATGACCTTGAATCACCTCGGCCTCGCCTTTTACTTTTGATATAAAAAGCTGGTTAGAGTTGATAAAACGCGCACGCCCATGAATACGCGTAATATTATTACGCTCAATTTGATTCACCATAAAACCATCATGCGCCTTTACGACACGGCTAAGACGATCAATCAAGGTAGACATTTCCATGTCTTCCGCTAACTCAAAACTACAAAGAGCGGCATTTTCGCGCATCTTTTTGACACGCAGTGCATTCTCCCTGAGCGTCTTACTTGGAATCGTGCCGCGATGTACACACGCACCACCCAACCACTTGTCGCGCTCAACTAAGGCGACGGATCGCCCAGCTTTTGCGGCTTGCACCGCTGCTTTTTGTCCAGCAGGGCCGCTGCCGATTACGATGACGTCGAACTGGCTCATATGCGAATCGCCTCCACGCCTTTTTTGACAACATCTTCTTTATCAAACAATACTTCGATCTCATCTTCGTAAAGGTTTAGATCAGCGAAAACATCATTCAATTTTAGCTGATCAACACTAAATTCTTCTGGCCACAGGGTCGACTCAGCCGCTTTGGCGGCAGCGTAAACAACCATCGCTTGCTCGGCTTTATTGTCAGCCGCGTTATAGTCGAGATAATACTTGACCGACTCTTGCACAATAACCGGCATTTCCCACTTAGACACAATTTCTACGCCGTATTCGACGTGATAATGATCTTCCAGCAAGCGGCTTTCTTCTTCACTCAACACGGCCTCATGCTTTTCAGCTAAATCAGCAATGCATTGCAATACCGCAGGCCGACCGATGCTATGCAACAAAGAACAGAGAAAAGAGGCCTCAACGTTTTGTTTTGCCGCTCGCGCAATTTCTTTTGCCCAGAACGCGGAACATAAAGCATGCACCCAAATCATCTCCATACGTTTTTCATAACCGGGTGCTTTGAATAACTTAGAGTTAAGCGAGGCAGCAATCGCGATTTCAGAAATAAGATCCATGCCCAAGCGCGCGACTGCTTGCTGCAGCGATACCATCGATGCATTAGGAGTATAAGCGGCCGAATTAGCGATACGCATGACATGGCCAGCCAAGGATTGGTCGCTTTGAATTAGGTTCGCGAGTTGCTGTGCATCTGAATCTGGATCATTCGAAAGATTCAACACACGACTGGCAACGTCCGGTAACATGGGGACATCGACATGATGACTTAATAGTTGTTGCTCCAAGAGACTGGCGACTTCAATACCATTATCACTTAGATTCAAGGTTGAGCTGGTCACTGACATTAGACTCCGTTATTGTTTTTCACTTTAAAGTGTAGACCAGCCTTGCCAAGGCCTCTAATAATCTGATGAAAACATTGAAGAAAATATTGAAAAGCAATTTATTACCGTATCATTGCCACCTTTACTGTCTCGGCAGCGTAGCCTTGCGTTCCAATCTGCGCCTGCATTCAGAATAAAACGGTAGGAGGCCGGCCGATCAGGCAAAGGCGAACAGAAGTAGGAATACGTAACTGAGCAACACGATCAGCGGCGCGGCACCGCTATATCGACCCTTACTTTTTTGGCTGACCAAAAAAGGCGTCAATATAGCCATCCAAACCATCGCTGGACTCATCAAGTTTGTTATCGCTAGCTGACGAAGAGTCGTTGCGTGAAGCGCTATCAGCTGAATTAGAAGCCGCTAACTTTACTGCGGCGGAGGAAGAAACGGTCGTTTGCTGTTCAGAGTTTGCTAGCATGTTCGCCACATCATCTGCGACCAAACCGAGATGGCGCGACGAAGAGCTAGGCACCATGTGCTTCGACAGTCTATCTTGCTTACGATATTTTTTTATCACTTGGCCGATCAGCAACAATACCAACAGTAATACTGTTAACTCTGCAAACGGTACCAACATGGCAATCATCGAGCTATCTATGGTCATCTACATTTGTCTACAGTCAACTTTATCATCCATTAAACGCCTCTAGTATGCGCCATCCAATCACGTCCTATCACCAATTTACGCTGTGTCATTCATTAGCGACTAAGGCTTCATCGACATTTTTAATTCCTCAAAGCTACTCACCAGCAACGCAAAGTTTTTCTCGAGCGAAGGTAGGTCTTCGCCGCTTGCCGACTGTTCAGTAAGATAAGCAAGTTCTTTTAAACGCATCCCGCCCAAACTTGCCGACACTCCCTTAATAGAATGCGCCGCTAGTCGCGCAGACTCAAAATTCGAAGACTCTATAGCGGCCGTCAACTGAGCAATATTATCAGGGATGTCTTCCAAAGCAGCTTCACTTAACGCCTCAAACAAGGCTTCGTTACCACCCAGGTTTTCTAAGGCGGTTTCTAGGTCCCAGATTGGTGTAGAAGAGAGATCGCCGGTCTGATCAGGTTCAGGTTCGGCCTCTGCCGCCCCGGGGCCGTCAGCTGGCTCGCTCAGTTCAATAGGTAACTCCAGCCACTGTTTTAGCTTCGCATGCAGCACATCGGCATGCACCGGCTTACTGACATAGTCATCCATACCGACTGCGAGACATTTTTCCTTATCGCCTTTCATGGCATTCGCCGTCATCGCAATAATATTTAAGCTTGTATAGCGCTCTCCCGCTTCACCTTGCCTGATTTTCGTGCTCGCTTCATAACCATCCATTTCGGGCATCTGACAGTCCATCAGCACCAGATGATAAGGCATATCTTCAGGCGACTGTTTAAGGGCGGCCAGCGCCTCAACCCCATTGCCGGCCATATCGCAGCTCAGCCCTACTTGCTCTAACAATGCAGAGGCGACGATTTGATTCACTGGGTTATCTTCTACCAACAAAATTCGTGCGTTCTTTGCCAACTGGCCTAAGCCAAGGTCTTGTTGATCACGAGCTTGAAGCTCGGCGGCTTTTGACGTTTCAAGAGACGCCTCGATTGGTGACTCGCCCCTATCCAACTGCTGAAACACTTTCTTTAGCGCACCCGGGGCTACCGGTTTTTTAAGGACCGCGCTAACGCCATTTGAGCGTAGACTTTCCACATCGACATGTTCAAGTAAACGAGGCATCACGGCATAGCGCAGCGCTTTGTAACGAGAATCTTGATCAAGCTGCTCGGCCCATTGCTGGATCTCATTGTCCCAAAGTCCCTTATCACAAATAACAACGTCAACCGCACAGTCGTTGTTTTGGCCTTGCACCCGAGCCATCATCGACGGGCCGTCACTAGCACCAGATGCTTCTAGCCCCCATGCTTCGCATTGACTCACTAATGCAAGGCGGTTGCTATCGTTAGCATCCACAACTAAAACGCGCAGCTCTGCCGGCACATCATGACTTAGGTCCGGCGCGTCCGAGTCTGGAGACTCTAAATAAACAGCAAAACTAAATACACTTCCTTGCCCATCCACACTGCTTACCTCGATATGACCGCCCATCAGTTCACATAACTGTTTTACAATGGTCAAACCTAAACCCGTTCCGCCGTATTTTCGAGTAGTCGATGTGTCAACTTGCGAGAAAGACTCAAACAGGTGGCTAAGTTTGTCAGCGGGAATACCGATGCCGCTATCGTGAATTGCGCATTCTAATTTGAGTTTTCCGCCATAGCTTTCTAAGAGCTGAACACTTAATCTAATCTCGCCCTGAGTTGTAAATTTAATCGCATTTCCTACCAGATTAATGAGTATCTGCCGAATTCGCCCGGGGTCGCCCATGACTCGTGACTTTTCAACACCACTCAAATCGACAATAAACTCTAGGTCTTTCTCGTGAACACGATGAGCCGTGGTTTCTACAAACTCACCAATCTCTTCAATCAGGTTAAATTCAACCATTTCCAAGTCGAGCTTACCGGCTTCAATCTTAGAAAAGTCGAGAATGTCATTGATAATGGTCAGCAGTGATTCGGCGCTGCCATAAGCAAGACCCACTTGCCGATGCTGCTCATCATCAAGCGAGGTTTTCTTCAACAGGTTTAACATACCCAGCACACCGTTCATCGGTGTACGAATTTCATGGCTCATACTCGCCAAAAATTCACTCTTAGCCCGAGCGCCGGCCTCAGCAGATTCTTTCGCATCAATCAACTGTTGCTCAGCCATCTTGCCCATAGAAATATCCGTTCGGATGGCAACATAGCTAAGGGGTTTTCCACCGCGCATCACGGGCACGATTGTCGTATCAACCCAATACAGAGCCCCGCTCTTCGCTCGATTACACACTTCTGCTCGCCAAACATCGCCTTTACTGACGGTCAAATACATCTCACGCCAAAAATCGTGGTCGTGGTGTCCTGAGTCAATGAGTCGATGATTGCTACCGAGCAGCTCTGACGAATCATAGCCGCTAATTTCTTCAAACTTAGAGTTGACCGAGGTGATGATCCCTCGCACATCTGTGATGGCAACGATGGCATGCTGATCGAGTGCAAACTTTTGCTCATTCAAGGCCTCTATTGCTTCGATAGAAGCTCGATTGCTCGACTCTAAGGCCTTCTCATAAACTTCTCTTGAGTGCAGCATTTGATTAAATGACTGAGCCAGTCTCGCGACTTCATTATTGCCTGCAATATTAGCCCTCAGGTTCTTTTCACCTGTCGCCGATTTTTCAGAAATTGTTGTGAGCAACTCAAGCGGTTGTGTGATTCTTCGCGACACAAAACTCGCTAGAAACGCCACTACCATGCCAATAAATAGTGCAAACGCTAAGTTGGACCAACCTAGTAAACCAGCAGAAGCAGACACCGCCGTCGACTCCACTTCAGATACCAGCGCCCAGGGCTCTGCGAACAAGTTCGACAAAACAAAGCTTACCGAAATAGGTGCGCCTTGGTTATTGTCTATCTCGAAGAAAAGCTCGTTTTGGTTCCCCTTTCGTTGCTCTGTCACCCAGTTTTGAAACAGCGCCGTATCATAGACGCTGAGTTCAGAATGCTGAACGCTAGCAGCGCTCGCTGAAGCCCCTGGCATATAATCCTCTAGATTAACCAGGTAGTAGTGATAGTCAGCATTCTTGTTTTGTCGCAGGGCCTGGAAAATGTTCGACAAGGAAATCTTTTGGACAATCATGCCCTTAACTTGACCGTCGCCATCATAAACTGGCGCACTAAAATAGGCCTCTTTAGGCGTTTCGAAAACATGAGTTTCCGGTGCAGAAGCGCTGTTCGTATCGTTGTGTTGATGTGTTTCTTCAGGAAATACCAAGAAGTGTTTTGCAGGGGTTAAGTAGGCTAGCCGTCCGGCGCGCGTAAGCTCGCTTCGAAACGAAGCATCGCTAAATACATTGATACCCTGCGCTGCGTCATCGCCCACCGCCAAGGTAACCAAGCCAGAACGCTCGATAAAATAGAGAGCATCAATATAATCGTAGCGGCGCACATATTGTTGATAAAACGGCGTTTGAGATTTTTCTAAATCACCCGCCTCAGTTAAAGGCTGAAAGTTCTCATCGCTGGCCGCTGCGACGGCGACTAACGTAGATAGGTCTTTATGGCGATCAGTAAACCATTGCTCTAGGGTCGCTTTATCCGACTTTGCCGATAGAACTAATGCACTAGCCGATTCGCGCTCTACATTGAGGTATGACTGCCAGATTCCAAACGCTCCTGACACTAACAACGGCAGCAGAGAAAGGGACAAAAACCAAAACATCAATTGCCGGCTGAGCGTTCGCCTCGGTTTGGACGAAAACTTTGAAGTCGAGGGTAACGCCTTCTGCAATGGGGCTTCCTATCTATCAATGTGTAATAAACAAACGACTCGGCATTGAACGCGCGTTAAACCTGCATTAAACCGGCTATTAAATTTATAGCCTATTTTCAGAAAAACCGTTAGAAATCCATCACCAACGCCACCTACTTTCTATTCCGTCAAACATATTTCCGGGCCACACTTTGCGGCTACTTTTACACACTCAAATCGTGTATACAATTACGCAGAATCACCAAAAGTAGTCTATAACCAAAACAAGGAAACAATACTGTATGGACACACTACTCTAATAAGCCACCCTGGAGGTGCATCCACATGAAGTCTATTTCCAGACTATTAGGCGGTATTCTATGTGCCGGTTTAGTCACCGGCACCGCGCAAGCGGATATCAATATTAATGGCTTCGCCTCCGTCGGCGGCGGCTGGTACAACGGTGATACTACCGGCGCAACGTACGGAGGATATGATCAACACTTCGCCGCTGACCCGGTTAATAAGCTAGGCCTACAATTTAGCTCTGTCGTTAACGACAAAATCACAGCTACGGGCCAGTTACTTGCAAAAGGCAGCAAAGATTATGACATTGAAGCCGCATGGGCGTATCTGAGCTACGCCGTTAACGACGACTTAGATGTTCGTGGTGGTCGTCTTCGTGCGCCCTTCTTTCCTTACTCGGACTTTTTGGATGTAGGCTACGCCTACCCTTGGATTACACCACCAGGCGATGTTTACCGCTTTATTTTCGATACAGTCGAAGGCGTAGATTTGTTGTACCGAGCCGAGCATGGCGATTGGTATGCAACCTATCAAGCTTACTTTGGACGACTAACAGATGAAACGCGATTAGCTGGCGAAGACGTTGATATGGACCTGGAGAATTTTTCTGGCGTCAATGTAACGTTGAATCGCGATTGGCTGACGTTGAGAGCGTCGTACAATAGAGCCAAGGTCACGATCGGAAGCCCAAGTGACGCAGCTGACCTCCTCGCACTACTAGATGCTGCGGGCTTTGCTGAAACAGCTGAAAAACTAGAAATTGATAATGAAAAAGCTGCATTTTGGGGTTTAGGGGCGCTAGTCGATTACGATGACTGGCTGTTCAACACGGAATATACCGAAATCGACCAAGGCAATCAGTCTCTGCTATCAAGCGACAAGGCATGGTACGCGATGATAGGGAAACGCATCGATGAATTTACAGTTCATTTTACTTACTCAATGCAAGAGTCTGATCCCGACTACGATGTCCTTAGCGGCATACCAGACGGTACGGCCTTAACTAGCCCGCCGTTCCCAGTAGCGATACCAGACCTCAAAGAAACTGCAAGAAGCGCTATATCTGTAGGCGATACAGAAACTATGACCCTTGGTGTTCGCTACGATTTCGCAGAAGCAACTTCCCTTAAAGTTGAGGTCTCAGAAATCGAAAACAATGCTACCGATACCGACGGCACGCTAGTAGCGTTCGCCATTGATACTGTTTTTTAGGAGGACCGAGACAATGAAACTAATCTCATTTAAAAAATCGGCCCCTAAAGCCGTATTGTTATTCGCCCTCAGTGCACTGCCGTTTAGTGCATGGTCAGAGGTATCTATTATTGTTCACCCTTCTGTTGACGTAACAGCTAGTGGGGCCGATATCGCTAAACTGTATCTCGGCAAGTCGAAGTCTTTGGCTGGAACAAAAGTTATTCCAATCAACCTTGAAAGCGGCAATGCAGCGCGTGACGAGTTCAATGGCACAGTACTGAAAAAGTCAGACTCTCAGCTTAAGTCTTATTGGTCACGCTTAGTCTTTACCGGAAAAGCACAACCTCCTAAAGATGTTGGCTCTGAGGCCGATGCAATAGAACTCGTTAAAAACAATCCAAACATGATTGGCTATGTTAGTTCTGGCGCAGTGGTTGATGGCGTGAAAGTGATCGCGTCTTTTTAAAGTAAGTACGTAGCGCATTCATTAGCTAAGGTGACGTTATCTTCGCTAATGAATGTTTTTAGTATCATTTTTTATTATTCAGACCTATAAGTACTCTCAGCAGCTAAGGCAAAACTCAAACCACGGCGCTAACGCACTGTGAAGTACAAGAAATATTAATAAGACCTAACCACACAAGGTAAACCCAATGAACTGGTTTAGAGACCTACAAGTTTTTCGTAAGATCATGCTGATATTGGTTGTGTATGCCATGGCACTCGTGATCAATCTTTTCATTGGCAGGGCTTCGCTGCTCGATACACAAGAACACCTTATTACGCTAGAGCAGAAGGTTTACGACTCTGTTCAGCTTTCTACCGTTAACACGCCGCTGCTCAAACGCGCCGATGAGCTGCTGACGCAAGCGGTGAGTTTTGGCGAAGAAGACCTTAAAAACCAAGGCGAGGCGGCGATTTCAATGCTGCTAGAAAACTTGGACCAATTAAAAGTCATCGATGACAGCCGTGCCGAAAGCTTAAACACCATCGTCAGTAACGTTAACGCTTATAAAAACGTTGCGGTACCTATCGTGGATGAGATGCTAAACGGCGAACCAGATTTCGCCGCGCTGCAAGGAAAAATTGCTAACAAAGCAGAGCTCTTCGATAAGACTAACCAAGCTTTGTCGCAATACCATGAAGAGATTGATAACTTTTTTAAGCAAACCATCACCAAGGCAGTAGACAGCGGAGAGTCATCGCTATTCTTAACCACAGCAGTGAGCGGGTCATTTTTTATCATCCTAGCGATCTTAATTTTTTCAATAGGGCGAGCGATCAGTAACACGGCTATCTCTGTGCGTGACTCACTAGGTGAGCTGTCTGAAGGCTCGGGTGACTTGCGCCATCGTATTGATGTTTCTGGCGCTGACGAGCTGGGTAAAACCGCGACTAATTTCAACCTATTTATGGAAAAGCTGTCGGGAATTGTGCAGAGCATTATTTCATCTGCAGTGCCTTTATCCGAAGCCTCTAATGAACTAGAACAAAACTCAAAAACCGTTCAGCAAGCCACGCAAGAATTACTTGAAAAAGCACATGAAGGCAAGACAGCCATGTCCGAAATTACGCTTTCGATTGCCGAAATTAGCCAGTCAGCAACCCAAGCTAGCGACGCCATGCGCGAGACCGACGAACAAGCAACGCAAGGCTTGAGCATTGTTCAAGGCACCATTCATAACTCTGAAAAACTGAACCAACAAATTATCGATGCCTCTATGATGGTCGAAAAACTGGCTCAGGACACCGACAACGTTGCGAGCATTCTAGATGTTATCTCTAGTATTGCTGAACAGACCAACCTTCTAGCACTAAATGCTGCGATTGAGGCCGCCCGCGCCGGCGAGCAAGGCCGAGGCTTTGCCGTGGTCGCAGATGAAGTACGTGCCTTAGCGTCTAAAACAGGCGACGCAACGACTGAAATTCGAGAAGTATTAGAACGCTTGGAAAGCACGGCCGCAGAAACAGTGACGGCCATGACGATCGCTAAAGACCAGTCATTGGTTACTGAAAAACAAGCCCTAGAAACGGGTGAAGCATTGAATGTAATTAAGTCTCGCATTGAAGCCGTCAACACGATGAGCTTAACCATCGCGTCGGCCACAGAAGAGCAAAGTCTTGTGGTGAATAACGTCAGTGAAATCATTGCCAATATGTACGATTCGTCTGAAACCACAGAGCGTTCGTATCAAGAGCTAGCCTCGGTCGCTCAAAAACTATTAAGCACATCCGATTCGCTAAACGTTGCGACGTCTCAATTCAAGGTTTAGGGCTCACTTTCGAATTGATGGGGCCGCTTTAACCATGTCGCGGTAATCCAAAAGTTTAACCAACCTTGACGCCCCCAAACTGACATCAAGCAAAGGACTGAAGGAAAACTCCCTCGGTCCTGCTCAGGCTTGTTCTCGCCATAACGGCAGCTGAATCTCAAACACACTACCAACATTAGCGTTTTCTTTATAACGCAGTGTCCCTTTGTGTAAGTCGACAATTCGATGACAAATTGAAAGTCCTAAGCCCGTACTGCGCTCACCATCGGAAGGTTTAGTGGAGATCTTGGCAAAGGGTTTAAACAATAAATGTCGCTCTGATTCCGGTATGCCCCCCGCCTCGTCAATTACCTGAACCCTAGCTTGCTCATGATTGCTAGATAAACATAGTTCAAACGTCCCGCCGCGAGGTGAGTATTTGACAGCATTCGATATAAGGTTATGCAGCACTTCCTGCATTCGCAGCCGATCCACATTTACCCATACTTTATCTGGCGGAATACTAAGCGTTAGTTTTTGAGACTTATCATTCACCATCAGTTCACTCATTCGAGCGGCGTGTTCTACCAACTCGCTGAGTAACACTTTTTCTTTGTTGATGGAGATTGTCGCGTCTTGTATTGCACTGATATCTAGCAGGCCATCGAGCAGCGACTCCATTTGCTCAGCAGCCTCGCTCATCATAGAAACCAATAAATTCCCGCGATCGGACGACACTTCAGGCTTCAGTAACGAAGCTCCGGATAAGATAACCCCCAGCGGGCCGCGAATATCGTGTGCCGCCATCCCCAACAGTTCATTCTTCTGTTCATTCAATTGATTCAATCGGTCAAAACGCTCAAGCAGCTGTGCGTTGGTATTCAAGCGGCAAGTAACCTGTTCGGGCTCAAACGGTTTTGCCAAGAAGTCGTTTCCGCCATGTTTGATAAACCGAGCAATGTTTTCAGGCGATGCATTCCCTGAAAAGCCGATGATTGCCATTTTGGAAACATCAACACTTCGCCGTATTTGATTTAACAGCTCAAAGCCATCCATCCCTTCCATGACAATATCGATCATCACCATTCTAAAGTCACTGCCTTCTAGCAAACGCAGCGCTTCAGCGCCGCTGGCGGCCTCTGTGACTTGATAGCATTGCCGCTCCAACAGCACTTTTAGGTAAGCGCGTGCTGAACTTTGATCGTCCACCACCAAAACATGCGTTTTGCGATTCAGCCATAGCTGACGAACCATCCCTACGACATAGTCGATATCATGACGATCTTTTTTCAGGACATAGTCGGCCACACCGATGCTATGCACCATCTCTCGCAGACTATCGCTGTAGTTACCCGTAAAAGCGATACAGGGAATCCCCTCATTCGCCATTAGTTCTGCGGCGGCGCCGTCTTGGGCATCGGGGAGATTCAGGTCGGTGATCGCCACAAATATGTCATCGCGATGTTCTTTCACAAGCATTTCTGCCTGTTCAAAGTCGTAGGCCACGAGTACCTCGTAGCCATGCGCCTCCCGAATTGCTGTGGACACAGTCGCCGCAAACGAACGACTGTCTTCGACCATCAATACCAAATCTGGCATTAGGAACCCTTATCGGTTGAATTTATGAGGATTAACTATCATTAGCTGTTATTGACCACCTGCTGCAAAGTATCTGAAACGCCGCACAGCTCTTCACTCATTATTGTCAGGTCGTTAGTCGCGACCAACAGCGACTCCGCAGACATCGCATTACTATCACTCACATCAGATACTTTTTGCGTCGCATTAGCGACGCCCTGCATATTGTCATTCAAACGCACAATAACATCGTTCAGGCTTCGAATATTCGCCGACACATCTCTTACCGACGTTGTTGTTTGATTTAGAACACTGGCAGACCCCATCACAAGGTCAGCGCCTTCTGCCACATCGACGGCCGCTTGTTTGATTGTTTCGGTAATTTCACGCGCAGACTCATCGCATCGAATAGACAAACTTCTTACCTCATCCGCCACCACTGCAAAACCGCGTCCTTTGTCGCCCGCGCGCGCCGCCTCAATACTGGCGTTCAATGCCAATAAGTTAGTCTGGCTAGCGATATCAGAAATGACGCTAATTACCCCTTCTATATTGGTAAAACGTTCTTTAATTTTTTCCATGCTTTGCGTCGCTGCTTGCATAGAGTTGGCCGTAGAGGTGACATTTTTTTCCGTCTGATCAGTAAAGTCCCTCATCTCTTGAACCATTGATGAACTTTGCTCTAGCGTCTCGACTGTTTGCTCTACCGTCGAACCGATATCAGCCGATGCACTTACCTGCTCTTGCACCCCGGCGCTAATTTGATTGCTCGAATCATTCATATTCAACAAGTTACTAGCGAGAGATTCTGTTGATTTCGCGAGCGTTTCACAGGTGTGCTTCGCCTCGTCGAGAATGATCCCTAAGCGTTCATAGTTGCCTTGCGAGTTTTCCGCCAAATCGGCTGAAGATTGCTGAGCGGCCATTGCTTCTTGAAATGACTGCTCTCTGATTCGGTAGGAGTAACTTTGTGCCAACCAAATAATTAACATGGGGAGAAGATAACCAGAATAGGTATCGACAATTTTTCCTTTTTCGGTAAATTCAAACTGAGGTAGAGGCACGTTATGCCTGTCACAATAGATAATCAGCAGTACCACCGCTACCCCGCATGCAAACCAAAAAAGGCCTGACTTTTTGTTCCCCAGTAAGTATGCAATACAGACCAGCGCTGGCATCCAAAAGATGTGTGCCGAGGAGAGGCCTCCCAAGCTAAAGATCATGTTAACGCCATGAGGAAAGGCGCCTAACAAAAAAATATTTGCACTGACGACAGGAGAAGGCCCCGTTTTAACGTAAAAACTATTGCCGATAGCGACAACAAAGCCAAAAATCGCAGAGTAAACCAATACATTGTAATCAGCTCTACTCCACTTAATGATGCTGTACAGCATCACTAAAGAGCAGAAAAAATTAAAATAGAGCTGCAAACGGTACCGAACAATCAACTCCTTTGATTCCACCTCTTTCGATGGCCAGAACATTTTAATGAAATGTTCTACTGGATTTAAGCTCATTGACGGCTCCTAAAACTTATTTTTGTAATAATCTTTTGTTAAAAAGTATAGCGCTAAAAACAGACATTCGCTCAAGGATTTAATTTAAAAAAAACAAGCGCTTAGTCGATCAATACACGCAAGCACGCTAACCATGCCTAACACTTTTCAGCACAACTCAGCTCACAGCTGTTATTTTTTTGTGATCCATTTTTAACCCCCCCCCGTAATCTTCCCTGAGCGCTCACATGACGACTTCGATACAAGCACTTTGCGGTTTGGCTTCGAAGAAAAAATAATTTTATTAGCCGGTTCGACACCTGACGACGGCATACTTTGAAGGTAAATTCTCATGTCCACTAGAACGCCAATGAAACGATATTTTTCTAACACAGCCACCGTCATTGTGGCCGGTTCAGCGCTCGCACTTGCTGGTTGTAGCGATAGCGATGACCCAGTTCAAGTTCAATCAAGCACCGATATTCGAGCTTTTCACGCCGTGCCAGATGCGCCGCCAGTTAACATAACATTCAACGGCGCTACCGGCGTCAGTGCATTAGACTTTGGCGAGAATTCAGGTTTCGCAACGCTAAGCGCGGGTAGCTACGACATCGACGTCAATGCGATTGTCCCAGGCACCGACCCAACCGTAATCGATGTAGACGGCTTGTCCCTACCGAACGGTGAGCGTACAACCCTCTTTGCCGTGGGCACCGTCGACGCGACTGACGGTGCGGAGCGCGATTTAGCAGCGCTACCCGTTGCTGAACCCGTCAATGAACCATCGGCTTCACAGATCGCAATTTCTGTTGTTCACGCCGCACCGGCAGCTGGTCCGGTTGATATATATGTAACCGGTTTTGGTGCAAGTTTGGGTGGTTTAACCCCAATCGATGCAGATTTTAAAGACAGCGCAGAGCTTGCTTCGGCGGTCGACGCGGCGCCAGCATACCAAGTTCGAATCACGGCTGATGGCGATCAACATACCGTTGTTTATGACTCAGGAAGTCTGGACCTAAGCGGCTTTGCGGGTCAGAAATTAATCGTCGCTGCGGTTAATTCCACCACGCAATCAGAATCAGACGCATCACCGGTAAAATTGGTCGCAATCAATGACACAACGCAAGTTGAATTGCTCGACACGAACACCCAAGCAGGCGCTAAAGTCGCTCACCTTTCACCAGACGCTGGTGAGGTAGAAGTTTTCGCCAATACGGCCGTTGAGTTGATCCCAGCATTTTCTTATGGCGACGTGGTAGCAGGCGTCGATACCTACGCTTTAGTTGCTTCCGGCGACTATGTTTTTGACGTAGCACCAAACACTGATAGCGTGGCTGACTCGGTATATACCAGCGGCACTCTGACTCTGGCTCCCGGTTCAGAAACGTCGGTGTTAGCAGTCGGTGACGTAGCAGGCGGCGCAACACCCTTCGAGCTAATTACCAGCGCAGACGAAAACCGTGCCTACGCAACTCACGCTCGAGTTAAAGTGATTCACGGCGCAGCTGCGGTCGCTAATGTCGATGTTTATGTGGCAGCGGCTGGCGACTTTAACAGCGCTAACATCGTCTCTGACGGCCCAGCCCCATTACTCGCTGACTTTGCTTTCAAAGGTGATAGCGGTTATGTCGACTTGGCAGCAGGAGACTACGATATCTTCGTCGCAGCAGCCGGCACAGCGACCGTCGCCATTGAAGCGCTTGGCGTAACAGTCAGCAACGGCAACGTATTATCTATTATCGCTCGCGGTGCAGACGAAAGCGCTGGTGCCACGATCACTACTGCAGGCCTAATTGTTCTAACGAATTAAACCCCTCTGCTCGTGCTTACCCCCGCACTCGTTGCGGGGGGCTTTTTACCCCTCGATTCCTCCTCTCCATATTACTGATTGACTCCCCTACTGCTTTTATATAAAAAGCACTACTAGCAACTCGCCTAGTAATATTTTTGGTATCTTTTTGGGTTGCTACCGGTTCAAATCGCGTCAATACCAATATTCAGTACAAGGCATTTCATGAAAAAAACCTATATCAGCGCCCAGCAGCTTCTCGAAGACTCGTTTAATCTTGGCCTACAAATCTTTGAAAGCGGGTTTCGTCCAGACTACATCGTTGGTGTATGGCGTGGCGGTGCCCCGGTGGGAATCGCCGTTCAGGAACTTTTGCATGTGCTTGGTGTTGAGGCCGATCATATTGCCATTCGCACCTCAAGCTATTTGGGTATTGGCGAGCGATCAAAAAAGGTGCAAGTGCATGGGCTCACCTATCTTATCAAGCGCTTGGAAAGTGAGCATAGCCTGCTAATTGTGGACGACGTTCACGACAGCGGACTCAGTATCCATCAGACAATCGTCGAGCTAAAACGAGCGTGTAAGAAAAATACGCCTGAAATTCGTGTTGCGACGCCGTACTATAAACCGGCAAACAATCAAACAGATCGCGTACCTGATTATTACTTACACAGTAGCGACGAGTGGTTGGTGTTTCCCCATGAAATTGATGGCCTAACTCTCGAAGAGCTTCGCGCCAATCGTCCCGAACTGCATGAAATCGCGGACAAAATTGAGTCGCTACAATCATAGTAAACGCCTTAGAAGAATGCCTTGAGCAGGGGGAATAACGTTGTCATTACGTTCGCGAATCATGCCTTGGGCCGCCGCTGCGCTTTCCAGCCCAACGCGACAAAAATTGCTGCGCAACAGCGCCGAGATAAAACGACGATTAAGCGGCCAACCCCATACTATCGACGTTTTCCTTAAACTCGATGACCCCTATAGTTGTCTGCTCGTGCAGGTGCTTCCCGACCTAGTAAAACGATTCTCTCTAGAACTTAAGCTGAATGCCGTTCATCAATTAGATGACGAAATGTTCCCACAGCCACAGCAGTGGCAAACACAAGCATTAAGCGACAGCCTGCACATTGCCAAGCGTTACAACTTGGACATGCAACCCCGATTACCCCCGCATAAGGTGAGTGAATTTCTCGGCGCGTTTGTTCGAGCAACGAAAGGCCCGGATGCCCTCGCTAACACACAGCATGTGTTCTCTCAATTTTGGGGTGAAGGCGACCTAAGCGCCGAAAACAAGGCGCAGACTGATACCAAAACCACGCTAGCTGCCAATGAAAAAAAACTGGCCCAGCTGGGCCATTACCTTAGCGCCACGATTTTTTACGGTGGTGAGTGGTATTGGGGACTCGACCGACTCTATCACTTAGAACATCGGCTCAACGCCTTGTTGCCTGAATCGGAACAAAGCCCCGAACAGTTCCGTCTGACAGAGATATCAATCGACACTCAGTCTGCACAGATTCCGATAGCAGACGAACAGCATCAAGACCGCCCGCAAATTGATATGCCAAAACTCACCGTATTTTTTTCCGCCCGCAGCCCTTACTCATATTTAGGCCTAGAGAATGCGATTCGCTTGTCTGAATTTTACGATATCGAACTAGATATAAAGCCTGTTCTACCGATGGTAATGCGCGGCTTGGCAGTGCCTCAACGCAAGAAAATGTATATCTTCCATGATACGAAACGAGAGGCAACGAGGCATGGGATTCCTTACGGAAAAGTAGCTGACCCGCTTGGCGCTGGGGTCGAACGCTGCTATGCCCTGTTCAACTACGCTCAGCAAAAAGGCAAAGAGATCGCTTATCTGCGCGCTTATGCACGCGCAGTAAACGCCGAAGGGATTCGCTCTGAAACAGATGAAGGAATGAAACAAATCGTTGAGCGCTGTGGTTTGTCTTGGCAACATGCCCGCCAACTTTTGCCACAAGCGAGCTTTACCTCAGCACCTTGGCGCAAATGGGCTGAGGACAATATGAACACACTAACAAAGATGGGTTTATGGGGCGTTCCGTGTTTTCAATATCGCGATACGGTTGTATGGGGACAGGACCGATTATTTATCATTGAACAGGCTATCGTCGACGCACGAGCCAAAGATATCTAGTAGGATCGGCACTGCTCACAAAGACGATAGCACTATAGAGAACATGCGAACTGATTTTCCATATGAAGAGGTTCGATTGAGCCTATATCCAAGCCAATACCTTTCAAAATAATCTGACACAAAAACTGCTTAATGACATCAACGTCATCCGCTTCATACTCTCTCTTATTGCTAACGATCAACACTTGCGTTTCAAAGTCAGCATAATGCTGCGTGGTCGACCAAATCATAAAAATCAGGTGTTGGGGGTCCACCGGATCTATCTTTCCTTTTTCGATCCATGACTCGATGATCTTAGTTTTTTCCTTGAACCAAACTCGTACATTCGACCGTAACTGATCTTGTAAATTAGGTGCGCCTTGAATAATTTCGGCGGCATAAATCTTTGATGCATTCGGATAAGAGATCGCTAAGTCGACCTTATTGCAGATGTAACGGGTAAGCACTTGTGCAGGTTCATCTTGATCACTGATATCGTCGAGCAGACTGTCCCAACGCGCAGAAATCGTAGAAAGAACCTGTTGATAAAGGGCTTGCTTGGTATTGAAATAATAAAGCACATTCGCTTTGGGGAGGCCTGCCCGGTCAGCAATTGCCTGCATGCTGGCGCCCTTAAAGCCATGCTTTACGAACTCGATCTCAGCAGCACTTAGAATAACGTGGCTATTTTTTTCTCGAATTTTTCCAGTTTTCAAAGACATGGGGCTCTATGCTCGCTTCGGTCAGTGGATAGCCGAAATACGAAGAAATCTCGAAAGTACATTCGGGGGTAACATTTGAATACGCATACTTACACAAAGTTACATTACATAGAAAGCGCTTAACAAACATTTAATCTGCGCACAAAAAAGGAGAGCTCCAGTTGGACACTCTCCTTTTTCGGTTTGCGGCTGTACCTTAAACTTAAAAACTAGGACTTAGGCAACTTGCCTTCTACACCCTGGATAAAAAAGTCGAACCCTAGCAAAGCGCCGTCTTCCATTGTCTGCCCTGCAGAAATAGCTTCAGAGCCGTCCTGTTTGATAACAGGACCATCAAACACTCGTATAGAAGCCGCTTTTAGCGCTGCTTTTTTGTCCGCAACGAGCTGCTTTACGTCCGCTGGGACGGCTGAATTAAGCGGAGCCAAATCAGTTGTTCCCTCCGCAATACCTGGCCATAAATCTTCAGCTTTCCACGTCCCAGCAATAACGGCTTTTGCTTTCTGAACGTAGAGCTCGCCCCAATTGTGGACGGTCGACGTCAAATGCGCCGTCTTACCATACACAGACATATCTGAGTGATAGCCAATGGCATACACGCCTTTCGCTTCAGCGGCTTGAATCACTGCTGCTGAGTCAGTGTGCTGGGTCAAAACATCGACATTCTGAAGAATAAGCGTCTCGGCGGCTTCTCGCTCTTTCGCGGGGTCATACCAGGTGCTTGCCCAAACAACTTTAACCGTCACATCTGGATTCACTTCTTTTGCGCCTCGGGTGAACGCATTGATGCCACGAATTACTTCAGGAATCGGAAATGAAGCGACATAACCTAACACATTTGTTTTGGTCATTTTCCCTGCTACTAATCCTGTCAGGTAACGCCCCTGATAGGCTCGCGTAAAATACGTTCCCATATTTTTAGCACGTTTGTAACCAGAAGCGTGCTCGAATGACACCTTCGGAAAGCGCTTAGCTACTTTTAACGTCGGGTTCATGTAACCAAACGAGGTCGTAAAGATAAGGCCATGACCCTTGGCTGCCAGCTGCCGAATCACCCGTTCAGCATCCGCTCCTTCCGGAACGCTCTCGACATAAGACGTTGTGACTGCATCGCCTAGTTGAGCCTCAAGATACTTTCGACCCTCGTCATGTGCATAGGTCCACCCCGCATCACCTGTGGGCCCGACATAGACAAAACCGACTTTGAGAGGGTCGGCAAATGCCAACCCAGAGAGCAAGGTCAACGCGCCGGCCAAGGCACATAAAGGCTTATTTATTCGCCGAGACTTTCCTTTCGCTTCTTTGATTCCTAACATGAGTACTCCTACAAAGTGTGTCATCCGATCGTTCATTTTAAAAACAATGGCAATACTCGCTACCATTGAGGTCGATATGGTTGGCCCAAGGCCAGTGGTGCGCTCAAGCGCGCCCGTCCTGCATCACTGGCAATCACCACCAGCACAAGAATCGTAGCGACATAAGGCAGCATCGCCAATATGTTGGGGGAGATTTCAAAGCCCATACCTTGCAGCACTAAATGCATAATACTCGCCGCGCCAAATAGATAAGCTCCCAACATAACACGCTGAACTTTCCAGCTCGCGAATACAACCAAGGCAAGCGCGATCCACCCCCGTCCCGCACTCATTCCTTCGCTCCACAAAGGGGTATACGCCAAGGACAAGTAGGCTCCGGCTAGCCCTGCCATTGCGCCGCCAAATAGAACCGCCAAATATCTTACAGTAAAAACCGACATTCCTAGCGCATTAGCCGCTTCTGGGTTTTCGCCTACCGCCCTCACCGTCAAACCCACTCTCGTCGAACGAAAGCAAATATAGACCAAAGCAAAAATAGACCACGACAAATACACCAACGGATCTTGAGAAAACAATACCTGACCAAGCAAAGGAATTTCGCTTAAGAATGGCAAATTCCACGCCGTAATCCCCTCTATCCCGACACCAACATAAGAGGCGCCGAGAAAAGCACTTAATCCCGTGCCGAAAATAGTTAAGGCTAACCCGGTTGCCACTTGATTAGACACTAAGGTAATCGCAAGAACGCCAAACAAAAATGACATCAACATACCTGCCATCATGCCCGCAATCACCCCGAGCAGGAGACTCCCAGTCAACACGGTTGCTATAAAGCCAGACACCGCCCCCATCAAAACCATGCCCTCTTGACCGAGATTCAACACGCCTGATTTTTCACACACCAGCTCTCCGAGAGCAATCAACAACAAAGGCGTACCGGTACGAATCGTTGCAAACAGAACATTGAGCAGCAGGTCAAGATCCATCAGACGCTCCCGTTAGGTGGCCACGAGCAACAAAACGATAGCCAATTAAAAAGTCGCAGGCGAGTAGGTAAAACAAAAGCATTCCCTGAAACAAACCCGTAATTGATTTAGGTAAACTCAGGTCCATTTGAACCATCTCTCCGCCCATATACGTCAACGCTAACAGCATACTGGCACCCACCATTCCTAGCGGATGCATACGCCCTAGAAACACCACGATAATCGCCGTGTATCCGTATCCAGGAGAAACATAAGGGTTTAGTTGGCCAATCGGACCGCTCACCTCACTCACACCCGCTAAGCCAGCCAAGGCACCACAAACTAGTAACGAAAACCACACCAGACGCTTTTCTTTGAATCCAGCAAACCTCGCGGCTGAAGCGTCTTCCCCTAATACCGAGATTTGAAAACCAATGAATGTGCGAGCCATTAGCGTCCAGATAATCGCCACCGCCGCCAGCGCAAAAAACACGCTAATATTGAGGCGGTAATCCTCAGAAATCAAAGGCAGCATCGTAAAGTCCGAGAACAGTGCGGACTCAGGAAAACTGTAGCCATCGGGGTCTTTCAACGGGCCGTGCACGGCAAATAGTAGTAAGTTAAGCGCAATGTAGTTCAGCATGATCGTGGTCAGAATTTCATTTGCGGCAAACCGGGTCTTTAGAAACGCCGCCAACGCAGCCCATGCCAAACCACAACTTGCGCCAAAAAACAGGACAAGCGGCAGCGCCCACGCCGACTCGAACGCCGCCAACTCCAATGCTAAATAGCCGCCACCCAGCGCGCCAATAATGAACTGGCCTTCGGCACCGATATTCCAAATCTTCGCCTTAAAACAGACCATCAAACCCATCGCACAAAGCAGCAACGGAGCGACTTTGACGCCTAGTTCGGTCCAGCCATATACATCGCTTAGAGGTAGAATGAAAAACGTATAAAGTGCTTCTCCCGGCGCATGCCCAAGACTCGCAAAAACTGCAGCGCCCGTCACTAGCGTTAGGATCATCGCCATCAACGGAGACAGCACAGCCATAACTTGCGAGTCGCTGGCTCTCTTCTCAATTCTAAGTGGCATCAGGAAACTCATACTGACAGCTCTCTCTCATTATTTTGCTGAGAAGCAGCGGTCACCCCTGACAGTTCTGGCCCATTAAAGTCTCCGGCCATCCATTGACCTAGCTGACCAATACTTACCTTTGACACCGAGTCGATAGGAGACAAACGGCCATCGCAGATTGCACCGATACGGTCACTAATGGCATAGAGTTCGTCGATATCTTCAGACACCACCAAGACTGCAGCCCCCTGATCTCGCAATGCAATCAAAGCATGACGAATCAAAATAGCAGCGCCAATATCGACGCCCCATGTCGGGTGAGAGCACACAAGAATCGTTGGGTTTTGAAGTATCTCGCGACCAAGAATAAATTTCTGAAGGTTACCGCCAGACAAGCTCTTAGCGGGCGCGGAAACACCAGCAGTCTTTACGTTAAAGCGCTCTATTATTGAGCGTGCGTAACTCACAACTCGATTCGTTTGAACCCAGCCGCCAGCACTCAACAAGCCCGACTGGTACGCCGTTAGCAAAGTGTTATCCTGCAATGACATATTGGGCACAGCACCGCGGCCTAGACGCTCTTCGGGCACAAACCCCAAACCCAGCTGCCGACGCTCCGCTGGGCCTAAGCGCCCGACTTGCACCTCATCAAACAGCACACTACTCGCGGCAGAGGTCTGCTCGCCACTAATCAAGTTCAACAACTCTTCCTGACCATTGCCCGCCACGCCAGCAATACCGAGTATTTCGCCAGACTTTACGTCAAACGATACGTCCCGTAACGGACAGCTAAACGCATCAAGCGCGCGAGCGCTCAGCTGCTTCACCATCAAACGAGAGACTCGCGAATCAAGCGGTTCAGCTTTCACATAATTTTCATTGAGGGGTGTTTCATCTCCGACCATAAGACGAGCAATATCACTAGTTGCCGTCACTTTAGGATCACAATCACCACTCACCTTGCCATTTCGAAGGATGGTTGCGGTATCGCATAAGGCGCGGACTTCATCAAGTTTATGAGAGATAAACAAAATACTGCAGCCTTCAGCCGCTAATTGCGCCAACGTACGAAACAACACAGTGACTTCCTGCGGCGTCAGCACAGAGGTCGGCTCATCGAGAATCAATAACTTAACGTCTTGCAGCAAACACCTAACAATTTCGACGCGCTGCTGCTCACCGACACTTAGTGAATGGACCTGACGATCTGGATCCAAACGCATACCATAACGCTCAGACACAGACAAAATACGTGCTTTGAGTGCCTCCATATTGGCGTCAGTTTTAGGCGGTAAGCTCAGCGAGATATTCTCCGCGACAGTCAAGGTTTCAAACAAAGAAAAATGTTGAAAAACCATTCCTATACCAAGGTCGCGCGCATGGGACGCACCTTTGATAGCAATCGCTTGGCCATCCCACAGAATATGCCCGGCATCGGGCTTCACCACGCCGTAAATAATTTTCATTAAGGTGCTTTTACCGGCGCCATTCTCACCCAACAACGCATGAATTTCGCCCGCAGCGACCACAAGGTCAACCGATTGATTAGCGATACAGCCAGGGTAGCGTTTGGTGATATTGTGTAGCTCTATTCGGTTCATTCTTTTGCTTAGGCCAAGAAAGCGATATTGCCCTGCGAAAAATCGCTGAGGTGATGACATTAAGCAAACGAAGCATGACCGAGGAGCCATACATTGCTTGCCGATCAAGCGTAAAACTAAGCGCTCAATTTATTCGAATATGGTTGATTAAGCAATGTGAACACAGCATTGAAGGGCGAAATCCAAGCACTAAAATAGTGCCGTATCCCCTATACATTCCACAAGCCGCTACTGATCAAGAACTACCTAGTTTTAGTCAGCCATTAGTCGCGCCTTTTTTGTTACCAGCGATTCGTCTATCAGCATTCCTTCTACTAAACTAAGGGGATACCAAAAAGGCATTGCCATGATGCCTTTTCACTGCCACTAGCCGCAGGCCAACCCTTATGAAAACGGTTCACCCCAGTGTTTATCGGGCATCTATTCTCCACTTTCTATCAGACCCACTGCTAGATGGCGACGAGGCTTACGAGTACTTTGAAGATGGTGCGTTAGTGGTCGATCAAGGGAAAGTGATTCAGCTTGGTGATGCTCAAACCCTACTCGCTCAACTAGATCACCCTGCGAACCTAGTAGACCTACGAGGACAACTGATCATCCCCGGGTTTATCGACACCCATTTGCACTATCCTCAAATTGACATCATGGCCTCGCACGGCGAAGCCTTATTGGACTGGCTCAACCGCTATACATTTCCAGCCGAGCAAGCATTTAAAGACCCGCGACACGCACTAGAAACAGCGAACTTTTTTGTCGACGAATTACTCAAGAACGGCACCACGACAGCAGCCGTATTTGGCACCGTCCACAAAACGTCAGTGAATGCTTTTTTTGAAGTGTCGCAGGCGCGCAACACCCGTATGATTTGCGGACAAGTCATGATGGACAGAAATGCCCCGCGCGCGCTATGCGACACAGCGACACAGAGCTACGAAGACTCGTCAGAGTTAATCTCCAAGTGGCATCAAAACGGACGCCAGCAATACGCTGTTACACCACGTTTTGCGATCACTTCTAGTCCAGCGCAACTGGAAGTCGCCGCCCAACTCTTAAAAGACACGCCAAGCTTGCTACTGCAAACGCATTTATCAGAGAACAAAGACGAAATTGCATTTGCGCTCAAGCTGTTTCCTGAAGCAAATGACTATTTGGATATATACGAACGCTATGGCTTAGTTAACTCAAATAGTGTGTTTGCCCACGCCTTGCACCTGAACGACGATCAATGCCAGCGACTGGGTGCGCAACAAGCGAAGATTGCATTTTGTCCTAGCTCAAACTTATTTTTGGGCAGCGGCCTAGCCGACATCAAAAAGTTCGATACCCATAATTTGGGGCTTAGCTTGGCAAGCGATGTCGGCGCCGGAACACGGCTATCGATGCTACATACAATGGCCGAAGCCTATAAAGTTTGCCGCCTACAAAACTATTCACTGGACGCGTTACGAAGTTTTTACTTAGCGACACTCGCTGGCGCCAAAGCATTAGGTTTAGAAGATAAAGTGGGATCGTTCAGGCCCGGTAACGAGGCAGACTTTGTCGTGTTGAATTACGACGCCACGAGCTTAATGAAAAGACGACAGGTGCAGTGCGAGGACTTGCCAGACAAACTATTTGCATTGCTCATGTTAGGTGACGATCGCAGTATTACTAGCACTTACGTTGCTGGTAAACGTGTCTATCACGCTGACAATAACCCGCACGCTTGAATGCAGAACTAGGCTTTTAAAGCATCCAACAAAGGCGAAAGTAGCTCCGTCATTCTTTGCTGTGGATCAAACTGATCAAACAATGAATCAAGTAACTGTCGAGATTGAGAAAAACGATTAGCGCTGTCCAATGCATCACGCACGCCGCTCGCAAAATCTGCCAAAGGCTCTGCGATGCCGCGCGGCAGTCCCCCTGATTGATAGCCAGGTGAAGAGCGATAATAACCAGACTCAACCGCCGTGACGCTTTGTTGACTCAGGTTCAAACTAAACTGCGCAATTTCGCTTGGGTCACTATTAATTTCAAGCGCCATGTTAAACGCGGTATCTAGGTCGCCATTATAAAACTCCTCAGATAGCGCATTTATCTGACTCAATAAGTCTTCAATTGCCTTCAGCTCTTGCTTGTCTAAATCGCCTTCTACCGATAAACGATAACCAAACTGGCTGCTCTGCTCTGAACTGGCATAACGAATCGAGCCACCCTCACCACGCGCTTGCAAACCCTCTGCCGAATAACGCTGATCGCTAGAAGCCGAGATTTTAACCGTGTCTCCATCTTGCGTCGTCAATTCAAATTGAAAGCTCTCTGAGTTTCTTTGATAAGCCTTTACATACGAAGCGCTTTCAGTCTGGCGAGGCGCTAATTCACGTGAAGACGATCGTATATTGTCAATGACTCCCCGGTCTTGCTCTTTCGGGGGGATAACGTTTTCTTGCAGACGATCAATACGGTCATAAATACCCGTTTCCGCTTGGTCGATATTTTTCGCTAGCGGTTCGTTCATTTTTTCTAGCGCTTCAATCTGCTCACGCGCCTGAGAAAAACCGCTTTCAACACCTGAACGAGCCGCGTCCAGCATGCCTTCCAGCTCATCCTCTGTCGCGCCATCAGATTCCGCGAGCCGCACTCGGTTCTCAACAAACTTCATTACATTGTCAACCACAGCCGACACATCAAATGAAGGAAGCGCCGGATTGACACGTTCGTCGTCTTTTAGCTCGACACCTAAACCATTTTTGAGGCCCTGACTAAAGGTTGCACCAACGATGTATTCATCAGACAAACCGCCATTAGAGGCGTCAGACTTCGGCGCAAAGCGCGATTGCAGTAGTTCCGAAGAAATATCTGTTTGACTATAAAACGATGCAGTCACTGTAAACATAAGGCACCTCGGCCCGCAGGCCTAACTTAAAAATATGCGTTAGGTAAGTATCGGCAATATTGATCAGTTCTTGAGAACTTTTTTAATGATTTGTTCAAATATCAAACATGTCGATTAGACAAATTTGGAGCAAAAACAGGCCTATAAAATCAGGACGCTCTGGACAGACGCATAATCGCTCGCATTTCCGCCGGATCTTTTATGACATCTCCCGATACAACGCCCGTTTTTTGGTAGCTTTGCAAATGAAAGCTACTCAAGCGACTCACCCAAAAACTTAAGGCCGCCAATTCGAGAAAATAGGGCCACGCTTGTTGCTCTTCAAGAGTCCAGGGTCGCTGCTGCCGGTACGCTGACACCAACGCATCTAATTTTGTCTGGTCTCGGCTCCCGCCTTTCACCATAGTCCAGTCATTTGCCGCCACCGCTAAATCGTATAATAACGGCGCCTCACTGGCATTGTAGAAGTCAATGACACCCGTAATTTCGCCCTGACAAAAGAGCACATTATCATGAAAAAGATCGCCGTGGACCGCGCCTTTTGGGCACTTCTCTAGCAAAGGTTCAGCCCGCTCGAATCGTTTAATCGACTCGACGAGTTCAGCATATTCAGTCGCATCTAAAGACGCTTCCAAACGATCCGCCTGTTCGTTCATCCATGCAACGCTGCGACTGTACGGACGGTGACCGTGAAATTCACTCAATGACAAATGCATTCGCGCCACCCACCCACCAAGCGCAGCACAATCGTCAATAGCTGGAAACCGCCGCGCCTCGCCGCTAAGACAAGGTACGATCACCCCTTTCTTTTCTCCAAATGAGAATATAGGCGCTCCAGAGCGCATTAACACCGGCGCAGGAACAGGGAAACCATCGCCAGCTAAATGCGAGGTTAAATCACAAAAATAAGGAAGGTCCTGCTCCGCTAGATTCTCGAAGATCGTCAACACCCAGCGCGTAATCTCTGCGCCGTCATGCTGCGTTTCTATAAAATAATTAGTATTCTCAATACCTGCACTGATCGGCGTTAACGCCGAGAAGCGGCCAATATCGTAGTCGTTCAACAAAGACTCTGCGTCGCAAACCGTTATCTCAGTAAATACAGCCATTCGAAATCAACACGCCCCGCCAACTAGATCATTCTTAAAACATAGCGCAGATTATTTATTAGGCCCACTATCATTTAACCGGGCCACTATGAAATCTAAACACATCATCTGGTTCAACAATTAAACGCACTTCCTGCTCACGGAAAAAAGCCACTCGGTCGTCCAAGCATTCCTGTCCATTGCTCCGCTTTACATAGTTACTGGCAAGCTTTAAATAGTCTTGATAGTGCCGCGCCTCGGACTTTAACAAAGACAAATAAAACGTTTTCAGTTTCTCGTCTAGATGGGGAGCAAGTTTGGCAAAACGTTCACATGAGCGAGCCTCAATAAATGCGCCAATAATTAGCAAATCAACCACTTGTTGCGGCTCTTGTTTGCGCGCGTAACTTCGTAAGCTAGTGGCATAACGAGAAGCGCTCATTCGTGTAAAGCTCAATTTACGCTGTTTAATGAACTTCAGCACTTGCTCAAAATGCCGTAATTCCTCGCGAGCGAGCCGAGACATTTTCGTTAACAGCTCTGTATCTTCGGGATAACGGTGAATCATGTTCACCGCAGTCATCGCTGCTTTTTTCTCACAGTGCGCATGGTCAATTAGCATTACGTCTTGCTGCGCGAGGGCATTCTCAATCCAGCGATCTGGGGTCTCAACCCCAAGAAAAGCATGTATCTCTGCCAAATCCTGTTCCGCACTCAAAGCTGCTTCCCCATATTGTTCATACGATTATTGACCACTACATGCTATTGATAACTAAGTATTATTTAATGCACCACTCTACTAGGCAATGCGCATACTATTTCAAAACAAGGCTGCGTTGGCGGCCCATAAAAATTGGCGTGAAGTATACGTCGTTTATTCAATAATGTTGAATCGGACGCCATACTAGTGATTCTAGATATCGCCAAAAGACAACACGCAAAACAAAAAACGACGGACAGTAAACACCATCCGATAACAGAAACTGATACGCTACAACCTGATGTCAGAGTTTATAGCTGTGTTCTAACAACAAAACTAATACGGAACCTAGATAGATCATCACGATGATACCATCCAAAACTGCGTTGCTCTTGTTACTACTTTTGATCAGTCCATTTGCTAGCCCCGGGCAGCCACTGGCAACGATTGACCTGTCGAACGAACAATGGAACACCGGCCAGCACTTTGACTTAGCAGGCGACTGGAGCTTTTCATGGCAGCAATGGGTCGACCCTACCGCACCACTCGCTGACATAACGTGGAACAGAATGTCCGTTCCTGGCGCGTGGAACAAACAGCGAGAGACAGACAATCCCTATTCCGGTGAGGGCTATGCAAGCTATGCCTTGCGTGTCGTTGTACCCTCCGATGTGCGCATTATTTACTTAAGCTTGCCCGATATGGCCAGCGCTTATGAGCTTTGGATAAACGCAGAACAGCTAGCGCATAACGGGGTGATCGGGAAAGAGCGAAACAGCGAAACACCCGCCTACCAACCCAAGGTAATACAAGCACACCCCAAGAGTGGCGTCGTCGACATTCTCATTCACACGTCAAACCACCACTATCAGTGGGGTGGAATTTGGTATACCCCCACAATCACTGATGATAGCGGTGTCTTTACTATGCGCGAACTTCCGCTCATTAAGGCGAGCATCGCGGCAACAATACTCATCAGCACCGCGTTACTCAGCATGGCGCTGTTTTTGTCTCGAAGAAAAGATAAGAAAGTGCTTTATTTTAGCCTATTGTGTTTTGCTGTCGGAATTCGTCGTTTGGTGATTGACGAACGTCTTTTGTACCAACTCGATTCGCTTGACTGGCACATGCTTCAAGGCATTGAAAATCTCGTAATCTACCTGCTATTGCCTCTGTTTAGCAGCTACTTCCACCATTGGTTTCCAAAAGAAGTTAGCCGCAAGCTCATCTTGGTTAGCTGGCTAATTTGCACTCCGTTCTGTCTCGCTGCATTAATGCTCGATGTCCGAGACTACACTCAGCTCAACATCCCTTTTCAGATAGCATTGCTAGTAACCCTGCCTTATATATTTTTCGCTTACGCCAAAGCATTAGTCACCAAACAACCCGGCGCTAAAATGTTTGGACTGAGCTTGTCGGTGTTCGCTGCCTGCGTGGTCAACGACATCCTTAATTACAGCTACATTATCAATACGCCAACCATGATCCACTATGGCGCTCTCGCCTTTGTATTGTTTCAATTAACGGCACTCGTTAGACGCTATCTAATCAACTTCAAAACAATTGAGGTGATGTCCAATGAACTGCGACAGCATAACAATGAACTCGTTAAGCTAGATGAGTACAAAGATGAATTTCTCGCGACTACCTCTCACGAGCTAAGAACCCCTTTACACGGTATTTCCGAGCTTGCGCTGCGCTTGAAAGACAACACCACCAGCTTTAGCGAGTCACAGAAGCATCAGCTGAACCTAATTGAGTCGAGCGCCAAGCGACTCGGTAGTCTCGTCAATGACATCTTAGATTACTCAAGCATAAAACACGGTAAGCTATCCCTAAAAGTCAGCCCTACGCTGCTCAACCCTATCGCTGAAAGCGTTGTACAAACGCTTAGACCGCTAGCCGAAGGAAAAACCCTTACCATCGAATGCCAGCTAGACGATCGCATTGAGTATGTGATGGCCGACGAATATCGCCTGCAGCAAATTCTATTCAATCTACTCGGCAATGCTATCAAGTTTACGGAGTCGGGTTACGTCAGAGTTCTTTCTGAACGCGCCGGAATGCAAGCTAGAATATTCATTGAAGATACGGGCTCAGGCATCCCTGAAGATGAAATCGACATTTTATTTCAGCCTTTTGAAAAATATGTCGAAGGCGAGCATCAGCACCATTTGAGCACCGGTTTAGGCTTGTCTATATCAAGACAGTTGGTGCAACTTCAGTCGGGCGAATTAAAGCTAACCTCAATCGTTGGCAAAGGCTCCAGAGCCGAGTTCACACTGCCTATCGCGTCGGCAGGTGATAGGACCACGGCACCCTCCCCTTCAGCCCTAATGCAGATTAACGAAGGGAAAACGATAGAAACAAACTCCGAAATAGTGTCATCACTAGCGAGCAATGCGCTGTCTGATATGAACAGAAAACCACCTAACCTCGCCCAGCAAAGCGCCGCTGACATGAGCGCATTTTATGTACCGGCCGACCGCTCCGCGCTAATTTACTACGCAGACGACGAAGCCGTTAATCGAGAGATCGTCAAAAGCTTGCTTGAGAAAGCCGGCTACACCGTAAAAACATTTACTAACGCGCAAAGTCTGCTGGGCGCAATAGAACAAAGCACCCCCGAATTGATCCTGCTAGACTTGATGATGCCCGGCATGAGCGGGCTAGAAGCTTGCCGCAACGTACGAGAACAGCATGACTGCCATGCGTTACCCGTCATGATGCTTACCGCGAGATATCAAATATCCGACATCGTTGATGCCTTAGGCTCAGGCGCAAACGACTATTTAGTGAAGCCTTATCATGAAAACGAGCTGCTCGCGCGCGTCTACAGCCAGCTCAGCGTTCACCGACTTTGGAGCGCTTCGCTAGAAAACAAAGCGCTAAAGTCAGAAATAGATCGAAGAGGCCAAAAAGAAGCAGAGCTCACCAACACCAATACGCGCCTGCAGCACGCGCTAAATGCGACAGATCAAGGCTTACTATTGCTCAACGAAGAATTAGATATTGTGTTTGCCAACCAACAATCTTGCGAGTCCTTAGGGCAGGATACAAGCGAGCTTCTTGGGACCCCACTTTCAGACTTAATTACCTCCGACTCCCAATTAGCATTCGAAGAATTTTCGAACAGCAACCATAAAGAGACCGAGATTCACGTTCACCTTCCTCACTCGAATGGCTCACTGCGCATGAGCATTCGCTCGTTTGATGAAGATACATACATTGCTGTCGTGCTGGACGACAACGCTAAGCCCCAACAAACGCATAAACTTTTACAAGAACTCACGCTGGAGCTGGCGCAAAATAGACAGCGTATCGACCAAGTCGAACTCGCCCTTAGCCAAGTAAGCCGCAACGAATTGTCAACTAGGTATGCCTCTAACTCAAACGACACCTCACTTAGCGAAGAGAGTGCAAAAGAGCTAGTCGTCAAAACATTACGCAGCGCTCTGTCACATTGGGAACGCTACACTCAGCTCAGTAAGGCTGACCTAGCAGAGCAAAGCAAATGCTGGCGTGTCTATATCGACGGCACAACCGCTAAAACGCGAACGCTCGACAAATATCTCACGGTTAAAAGTCTTCCCTCCAAGCCTCGCTGGCGAGCCGTTATCCAAACCGCTAACTATGTCATTGATCATTGCGAGCTCTCCCAAGAAGACCACAAAGAGTTGCTCGACCTCATCGGCGCTCTGGATCTTGCCTATTCCTAACAAATATGTGACAACGAACCATGGCTAAGGCTAGAAAGCTTTCTCTAGGTCAGGCCCGCAGGCCCAAGACCTTAGGTGATACTTCGAACAAAACTGTGACGCAGGTTCATCTAATGCCGCTAAAACCACCCTTTTTGACACCGATTGACCCGAATTTGTACTGCGCCTGCCCGCCATTTTCTCTCATGATTGGAAGGATGTTTCGACCTACAAGGTTCGCAACATCTTGATAACAAAAATATCCCTCACGGAGCCTGATTATGAATTTAAAACACACACTGCTAGGCGCAACGTTAGCGCTAACCACCAGCATCGTTCCTATGCAAGCGATGGCGGACCACAACCACGGCGTCGACAAAATCAAAGTCATGTCGCGTAACATTTATCTGGGCGCAGACATCTTTCCCGTTGTCGCTGTTGCTCAAAACCCAGATCCGGCCAATCCGTTAGCCGTCCCTTTGGCGGTCGCAGATGTTTTTCAAACTGTTCAGGCCACTAATTTCCCGGAGCGTGCAGAAGCGTTGGCAGACGAAATCTCGCGCCGCAACCCTCACGTTATCGGCTTACAAGAAGTTAGTCAGTGGTTCACTGGCCCAGCCGACTCATTAGTAGGCGGCACAAGCCCAGCGTCAGACGTTGTGTATGACTTTCTAGACATTCTTCTTGCTGCAATGGCTGAGCGCGACCTTGATTACACAGTTGCGACTGTTTCTGACAATGCTGAAATTGAGCTGCCCATGTTCACGGGCGTCGACGCTGCCGGCAATCCAACGTTTCTTGACTTGCGTTTAGAGGATCGCGACGTTGTGCTCGTGCGTAACGGCAACAATATTAGCTTTTCTAATACTTACAGCGCGACATTTCAAAACAACCTAGCGATCCCTGTGGGCGGTCAAGACCTTGAGTTTACTCGCGGCTTTAATATGGTAGATCTTCACGTCAAAGGCGCAGACTACCGCTTCGTCAATACTCACCTTGAGGTCGGCGGATCAGAACCGTTCCAAAGCTTCCAAGCAATTCAAATGAATGAGCTATTGCAGACGATTACGGCGACAACATTACCCGAGACACCTGTCATCATGGTAGGAGACTTTAATAGCAGCCCAGACGATCAACCATTTGAGTCTGCACTTGGCTTAGGTACTTTGGTTCCACCTTACCTGCAAGCCGTTGGCACAAGCTACAGCGACATTTGGCTATCAAAAAGAAAACCTAAAGATGGCTTCACTTGCTGTTTTGCGGCTGACGTATCAGACGAAGATGCCGAGTTAACCTCACGTATTGACCACATCTTTCTTGATGCGAAAGCTCGTGAGGTTGAAAAGCTAAAAGCGAAAGTCGTTGGCGATAGTAACGCTGATATGACCGACATTAGCGGCCTCAACCCTTCTGACCATGCTGGCGTATTTGGCAAAATCAAACTTAAGAAGTAAGAGTAAATTGATGCGCTGGCTATGCTGCCAGCGCGTCTTTCATTTCCCTCACATATAAGAGCTCTCTCTGACCTCCGGTCCAGCAAGCAAATTCAAACTAGAATCATTAAAAAAACAGTCATCTTCACTTCATTCACTTCTAGCCCTACCTTTTTATTTGACCCTCATTCACCCTACGAATGATGAATATATAGCCAAAAGCCTTATGAATACTTAACAAGTCAGCGAAAAATCCGTAGAATACGTGCGCGAAATCAAGGGTGAACTAGACTTGGATATCGCTTAGCTATCCTGCTGATACGGGTTCGACGAATGTCAGCAAAGCGAGCATCTACCCGCCTCTTAGCGCCGGTTCAAGAATGTGCCACGCCAAGAAACGGAAACAGCCGCGAAGCGCTGTCATAGTGTTGCATTAGTGAATGACCCACAAACAAGTGACCGGGAAACCCCTAGTCAGTCTGTTAAAGAGCCGCGTGACTAACAACGCGTGGACAACGTTGCTGGCGATCGATATTCGAGCGTTACGCAACTGTTTTGATAACGATTACTAAAACATTGAGTGAGAGATTCGTATGAGTTTGTATTCAGAATACCTAGAAGAGATTGAGGTTCGTAAAAACGAACTTGGCTTGAACCCTAAACCGATTGATGGTGCCGAGCTATTATCAGAAATCATCGCTCAAATTAAAGACACTGGGAATGAGCACCGCGAAGGGTCTTTGAACTTCTTCATCTACAATACGCTTCCTGGTACAACTCCTGCTGCTGTTGTTAAAGCTGCTTTCTTAAAAGATATCGTTCTTGGTAAAGAGACGGTTGCAGAAATCACTGCTGAGTTCGCTCTAGAACAACTTTCTCATATGAAAGGTGGCCCATCAGTTGAAGCGCTACTAGACATCGCCCTTTCTGACGATGCACAAGCTAAAGCGGCTGGCGAAGTTCTTAAGTCTCAGGTATTTCTATACGAAGCTGATACGGCACGCATCGCTGACGCTTACAAAGCGGGCAATGCCATCGCTAAAGATCTTCTAGAAAGCTACACCGCTGCAGAGTTCTTTACAAAGCTTCCTGAAGTTCCAGCGAAAATTGACGTTGTTACTTACATCGCGGCTGAAGGTGATATCTCTACTGACCTTCTTTCTCCTGGTAACCAATCACACTCTCGTGCTGACCGTGAACTACACGGCCAATGCATGATCACACCTGAAGCTCAGCAAGAAATTGTTGAATTAGGCAAGAAGCATCCAAACGCTAAAGTGATGTTAATCGCTGAGAAAGGCACCATGGGTGTTGGTTCTTCTCGTATGTCAGGTGTAAACAACGTCGCACTTTGGGCCGGTGAAAAGACATCTCCTTACATTCCATTCATCAACAATGCCCCGGTTGTTGCAGGTACTAACGGTATCGCGCCAATCTTCTTGACGACTGTTGGTGTAACTGGCGGTATCGGTCTTGATCTGAAAAACTGGGTTAAGAAAGTGGATGCTAACGGCGACGTTGTTAAAGATGAAAACGGCGACCCAGTATTAGAAGAAGCTTACTCAGTAGCAACCGGTACCGTTCTTACGATCGACACTCAAACTAAGAAGCTTTACAACGGCGACAAAGAACTAGTAGACGTTTCTGACGCGTTCTCTCCTCAGAAAGTTGAATTCATGAAAGCTGGCGGTTCTTACGCTCTGACTTTCGGTAAGAAGCTACAAACGTTCGCGGCTGAAACTTTAGGTGTTAAAGCGCCTTCAGTATTTGCCCCTTCTAAAGAAATCTCTGTTGAAGGCCAAGGCCTTACCGCTGTTGAAAAAATCTTCAACCGCAACGCAGTTGGCGTAGCATCCTCTTCGCCTTTGCATACGGGTTCTGACGTTCGCGTTAAGGTGAACATCGTAGGCTCTCAAGATACGACGGGTCCAATGACCTGCCAAGAACTTGAGTCTATGGCCGCTTCTACAATCTCTCCAAGTGTTGATGGTGCTTTCCAGTCGGGTTGTCACACAGCCTCTGTATGGGATAGCAAAGCTAAGGCGAACACGCCTAAGCTAATGGCATTCATGAACGACTTCGGCGTAATCACCGCTCGTGATCCGAAAGGCGTTTACCACTCAATGACTGACGTCATCCACAAAGTACTGAACGACATCACAGTGGACGACCGCGCCATTATCATCGGTGGTGACTCGCATACGCGTATGTCTAAAGGCGTCGCGTTCGGTGCTGACTCCGGTACGGTTGCGATTGCATTGGCGACTGGCGAGTGTGCTATGCCAATTCCTGAGTCTGTCAAAGTGACCTTCAAAGGCAACATGAAAGATCACGTCGACTTCCGTGATGTGGTGCACTCAACTCAAGCACAAATGCTTGCTAAGTTTGGCGAAAACGTTTTCCAAGGCCGTGTAATCGAAGTACAGATCGGTACTTTGCTTGCTGACCAAGCATTTACCTTTACTGACTGGACTGCAGAAATGAAAGCGAAAGCTTCTATCTGTATTTCTACTGATGATACCTTGGTTCAATCTTTAGAGTTGGCTAAAGCTCGTATCCAGATCATGATTAACAAAGGCATGGAAAACGAAGCTGGGATGTTACAAGGTCTTATCGATCTTGCAGACAAGCGTATTGCGGGTATTAAGTCTGGTGAAGAGCCAGCACTTGCTCCTGACGACAATGCTAACTACTTCGCTGAAATCGTTGTAGATCTAGATCAGATCGATGAGCCAATGATCGCTGACCCAGACGTTAACAACGAAGACGTTTCTAAGCGTTATACTCACGATGTTATCCGCCCAGCATCTTACTACGACGGCCGTAAAGTTGACCTAGGTTTTGTCGGTTCTTGCATGGTGCACAAAGGTGATATGCAAATCATCGCAGCTATGCTTCGTAATTTAGAGAAGAGCGGCCCAATTACTTTCAATGCACCTCTTGTTGTTGCGCCACCAACGTACAACATTGTTGACGAGCTTAAAGCAGAAGGCGACTGGGACATTCTTTCTAAGTATGCTGGCTTCACTTTCGATGATACCAACCCAAAAGAAGCAGCACGTACTAAGTACGAAAACATCATGTACCTAGAACGTCCTGGTTGTAACCTATGTATGGGTAACCAAGAAAAAGCAGAAGCAGGTGATACTGTTCTTGCGACTTCTACCCGTCTTTTCCAAGGCCGTGTTGTAGAAGACTCTGCTGAGAAGAAAGGTGAATCTCTACTAGGTTCGACACCAATGGTTGTACTGTCTAGTATCCTAGGCCGTTTCCCAACAATTGCTGAGTACAAAGCAGCGGTTGAAGGCATTAACCTAACAAGCTTTGCACCGCCGTCGGAAGACCTAGCTCGTCCCGCTATCCCGGTGAAAATGCTTTAGCAACGGCAAAAACGACCGGTCGCAGCCACTGGCTTCAACCGGTTTTTTTCGTAGAAAACTAAAAAAGCCCGGGTACGGAAACGTACTCGGGCTTTTTTATAACGCCAAGCGCTTAATCTTTTGTTTTCGCCTCTTCAAAATTTAGATAATGACCGTAATTCCTTTGGTACACCTCTTTACCCATTAGCGCGATTTGTTTCTCCACAAACGTGCGAAACAAATCTTGCAGCGCATGGTCCTTACAGGCCAACGCGAAAGCTTCTACCGTCGATAACGAATCTGGTGTCGGGATTTTTCGGATGAGGTAATCGGATATCTGTGATGGCGCCAAAGCAACCCTAGGCAACTCGCTCAACCACTGATTATCATGCAGCATTTTCTTAGCTTTACGCCAGGTAGCGTCTAGCAATAGTAGCGTCCGTTCATCACCTCCTCCTTCACCAACGCCTAGACTAGGAAGGCCCTCTGCATTTGGCCTTTCACCCTCACGTTCATCAACAGTCGCATCCTCAGGAAACAAAACACAAAGATTTGGATAGCGCATTGCCGAAAAGGTTTCACCCTCTCTAACGTAAACGGTGGGATAACGCTGCTTAATTAACGACACCGTCGATAGCGTTCTCTTACGCTCATCTGGATGGCGCAATATCACGATGGGCGGCGCCTCTTTAAGCGCCGAAACACAATCACAACAGCACACTCTCGCTGGCAACCCGCAACCGAAACAATAGCGCGAACCAACAAGTGCCTGATGATACATCGCCGTTCTTTTTATCTTTGTCTCATCGTCATGAAGACGAACACCGATCAGCAGCCCTTGCTTATCGACCTGCAACACAATGTCGCGCTGACTCAGCCCGTTACGTGCCTTTGTCGAATCAAAAACTGACACCTTATAGTGAGCGTCATCAAGCTTTTCCGGTTTCGCCGCGACGATTAGTACATGACCGGTATCACCCGACTTCGGCAGGTGCTCTTTTCGCCACGACAATAGATGCCCAGCTTTCAGCGCATCAACATGTCGACTACCCACTTCCTGTAATACTGAGAAGTAATGAACCGCCTTGGGGCGCGCTATTCCATATGGAAGCTTTCCGCCAAGCTCCTCCACCAAAAGGTTAATAAGACCCGAACAATCACAATGAATCGCAGTATCATCAACCCTGCTATCGCGTGAAAAGCACTTATCAGGCATTGCCAACCAACGCTTAAGCACCTCATCAATCATCACACTGTCGCCTGTCACTCATTACCCCACCACTCATCGTGCCTACCCATTACACCGTCATCAATCGCGATATTTTCCCGCCTACTTATCAGCAAGCTCACAAGTAAATTCACCGCCCTACTTTCAATCGGGCCAACTTAAGACACAACGCTTCGCCTAAACACGCGTATTGTATACACCCAATCCACAAATCCTAGCCCTGTTTCAGAGGAGAAGTTGATCAGCGTCAGTGGTGAGCGCACAATAAGCGTGTTACCGTCATGGTAATCTAACCGCTCTTGGAACTCTGTATGAACCGTTCTTTTGACACGCTTATTGGTATTCTTAATGGTGCTATTGGAGACAAGCTCGCAAGCGGTGCAAACCCTCTAGCGACTAACGCAGGCTTTTATCATGCTAACCAAAAGCTAAGCCTCAAAAGCTCAATTCAAGCCCAGCTTGGGCTTCCAATTAGCAATAAAATCATTGTTTTCTTGCACGGTCTGACGAACACCGAAAGTATATGGGACTACCCTCAACGCGCTCTGGCAGAGCAATCCCCAAACCCAGAAAGCATTGGAAACTATGGCTCAGCATTGCACGCGAGCCTAGGCTACACACCATTTTTTGTACGCTACAACTCTGGTCTGCCTATCGAAGAAAACGGAAAAATCGTCAATAAAATGCTGTCTGAGTTGTTCTCGTCATACCCTCACGAGTGCGATGAGCTCGTGATTGTCGGGTTTAGTATGGGCGGGCTGATCTCACGCCTCGCTCAAAGCTTTGGCGAAAATATGAACGAGCCTTGGTTTCAAACGCTACAACATGCCATATACATCGGCACGCCACATGAGGGCGCGCCACTTGAAAAATTTGCTGACGCTGCCAGCTCCTTGCTCAGCGACTTACCACAGGACTATTTCAGTCACTGGGCAGACTGGATAAATTTACGCAGCGCAGGCATCAAAGACCTCAAGCATGGACTTAAGCCGAACCCAGCAAACTTATCAAGCAAACAGAACAACGGAAAAATAGAAGCGGCCGCTGAACACTTCGGCAAACATGCAAAGCATTCGTTTATTAGCGGAGCGCTCTCTCAAAATTCAAGCGCCTTACTCAACAAGTTTTTTGGCGACAGCCTAGTCAGGGAAGACAGCGCCAATCCTTCCAATCGTCCCGAATTTAGCCACAGTGCGCACTTTGATGGCCTGCATCACCTAGAGCTAGCGCACTCACCTAGTGTTTTTCATCAAATGGAAACATGGCTTAAAGAAGACACTGAACGCCCGTTAAGCTGGGCCAATAACAGTGCGACAACAAACTCAGTCTCAACAAGCGCACCAGAAGATCAGCTAGAGGCACTGGAGCGGCTTCAAGACAAAGCCGCTATGGCGAATGCCGCGGCGCTATTGGCTGCCCAAGCTTACCTTAAAGCACTCGACACCGTCGAAATTGTCCACAATGCCATTTCAAAAGAACCCTACTCAGCACTTAACCGTGTTCCCGCCGTCAATCGCGTATCCACACCGATTGAACAGCTGCATTTAGGAATATCTGATACGGTATTCTCAACTCTGCGCCTATGCGGCACCACTGCGACGTCTGTACTCGCTAAGACGCCTATCGAGAAGTGAGTCAATGCACTTACAAGCCCATCGATTCGCCGTATTTGATGAGATAAGGTGAACGGGCTTTGTCTCAGTTATAAAAACGAAAAGTAAGGCGTGACCGGCATCCCAAACAAATGCCCATGAAAATTGACCAGTAAACAATAAATCCCAATAGCAATTAAGCAGACAGCGATATCATATTTAAACGGGGTTCGTTGCTGCGGCGTATGTTCATCACGCCGGTTGCTTGCGATGACCGCAATAACAGAAAAGATCAAAAAACTAATAAACAGAAGCATCGATCGCAAATCTCCATTTGCGAGTAGATGCCCCAAGGCCCATAGTTTCATGCCCGTCAGCATGGGGTGGCGAATAAAACGCTTCAAGTTATTTGGGATTTCGGCCAACACCCATAAGTAGACGACAGGAAACATCAGCACTAAGTGAATCTGTTTCAAGGTTAAGCTTGGCTCGTAAAAGTAGACATTGGGAAATCTGGACCATCCGAAGACCCCAAGTAATAAACAGCCTACGATACAAAGCCTAAAGATAAGCTTGTAGCGCTTCTCTCCCAAGCTATCGACTAAGGGACTTCTAAAATTAGGCACGAAAGGGATAACATGCAGGATAAAAAACAGCGCTAGTGCACTTAGGTAAATCATAATCTTCCTATTTCGTTTTCTTGCGTACTGAATATTTTTTAATGAGGTTTAATGACAGCCTGTCACTAAAAACTGTGCACGCCTCACTTGAATAACTACAGGCAACCTAACTATTATGCCCCCTTTGTTGGCCGGATAACGCGCAAAGGTCGCACAACACTTTTGAGATAAATTATATACAGTATGAATACTTATGATGTGTTTGTTGAAGTCGTAAAACAAAAGAGCTTTTCTGGCGCAGCCAAAAAGTTGCATAGATCCCCTTCTGCAATCAGCAAACAGATTGGCCTCTTGGAACAAAAGCTAAATGTAAAACTAGTCGACCGCACCACGCGTTCGCTGGCAGTGACTGAAGCGGGCCAAACCTATTACAAACGCTGCCTAGACATTTCTGCGCGTATGCAAGAGGCCGAAGCTGAGCTAAAAGACTTATCTGACGAAGCATGTGGCACTATCAACATTACCTGGCCTCCGATGACCTCGTTTTCAAAAGCGACCAAAGTCCTCAGCGATTTCACTTATAAATACCCAAAGATCCATGTTAATTTGAGTGTCGACTCAAGCATACTGAATCTTACTGACGATAATATCGATATTGCGTTTCGGTCTGGCGCTCTACCTGATTCGCAAATGATAGCGACCACCTTGTTTTCGATGCAGCCAATTTTTTGTGCGACACCTGGGGCAATATCTCACTTTGGCTTCCCGGAAACGGTTGATGATCTAGCTAAGTTCCCAATGATCACTCAGAACAATATCGAAATACAGAAAAAAGCACGGGCTTTGCACCCGGACTTTAAAGACATCATTATGCTAGAACACCATACAACCAATGACCTAGTCACCAATTTGGAGCTTATGAAACAAGGTATGGGCACCACCGTTGTGTTCAAACACATGATCGAAAAAGAGCTAGAGAAAGGTAGCCTCGTTCAAGTAATACCCAGCGTTGATATCCCCTCGGTACCGGTGCATCTTCTATATCAAAACCTTAGCTACATGCCCAAAAAGATTCGTTACTTTATCGACTTCTTTAAAGCCGCTTTCAAGGTTGAGAACAGCTAAGGCGTTTGTGTAACCGCACCTTAGCATCACCCAGCATTGCTGAGTTATAACTATCACCCTATTCCGCCTTCGTTTATTTGCGTGAAGAACGAACGCACCTCAATTAATATTTCGTTTCGCGGATACACCATTATCGATAATTTAAGTTGCCGCTACAGACCGAACATCAGCAATCACTACCCAAGCAACCAAAACAAAAGTCACCCACGCATTAAGCTAGATCGTCGCTGTAAGCAGTCCTTTTCTTTTAGGAATTTAGGCACAGGGCGCGCAAAATTAGAGCCGTGCACTTAAATACAAGGCGTCTAATAACTCAAAGGACTCTGCGGTGACTTAAGTTGAGAACGATAACTACTGACCATTCGATGGAACTTTCGTCGGCAGGTAGTAGCGGTTGAGTATCTTCTGATACTCACCATTGTCCCGAATACGCGACACATGACGATTGAACTGTTTAAGTAGTTCGCTTTTCAATCCCTTCTTTGCCGCGATATGAATTCCACCTATAACTAGAGGCTTAGGTAGCACATCAATTGATTGGTTAACCTTCAGATCATTAATCGTACTAATTCCGGAAAGTTTGTTATCAACAACCGCATCGAGTCTTCCAAGCTCTAGTAAACGATAAATCTGCTCCGTAGATCCAACGACTGTGGTAAACAGTTTGCTCTCTTTGGCTTGGTCAAACTCAGCACCGTAACTCCAACCTAGCTTTACCCCAATCTGCCTACCCTTCAAATCACTCATTGCATTAAAAGGAAATTTATTATCTTTGTTAACGAAGAGTACTGATTCCTCTTGATAAAATGGCTCGGAGAATTCCAACTCTATTGACCGCTCATCCGTCTTAAAGATTCCAACAACGAGGCCTTTCCCGCTCATCGATAACATTAAAGAACGCTTAAAAGGATACACTTCAACGCTATAGTCTTTTTCCATACTGTCAAAAATTGACGTAGCAAGATCGTAGTAAAGACCCTTTGTTTGCGCATTCTCAATATATGAAAATGGCCAATAGTCTTCATAAAACAGCAACGTTTCAGCTTGAGCCTTTGATGAAAGGATAGCGACGCTAAAGATAAAAATTTTTACGAAATACGACCACAAATGCTTGAACTCCATTCTTTTCCACAACTTGTTTACACTAAATTTTAGTATAGATTAAGCGATACACTAATTTATATAAGCCCTGCAGCCCGAGACATACCAGGCTAATCTCACCAAGGGACGAAGCAAGCTCGGACAAAGTCACTTGACCTTATAGCTACTAGAAGGTTTATGCTTTACTCAGATAACATAATAAGGAGTCAGCATGAACATTGGGCAAGCGGCAAAACAGGCCGGGTTAACCAGCAAGACTATCCGATACTATGAGCAAATCGAGCTGCTGGCGCCAGCCCGCCGAGCCGATAACGGTTATCGTGACTACTCTGCACATGATATTGAAAACCTTCGCTTTTTACAGCGAGCGCGTCAATCAGGCTTCAACATTGAAGAGTGCCGTCAATTGCTGTCGTTGCATGAAGATACGTCGCGACACAGTCATCATGTAAGAGACTTAGTGCTAGAAAAAGCCGAGCGTGTTGCCAAGCAAATATCTGAACTGCAGCTGATGCACGAGCAATTGACGCATTTGGCCACTTTGTGTCAAGCGAACGAAGAACCCCACTGCGCCATTCTTGACGAGCTTAGCGAAGCCAATGTGAAGTCTCTATGAGTGAAAAAGAAGCGAATAACCCGAGTAACGACACCACCTCAGCCATAGGCAAACAATCAGCTTGCTGCGCACCGAAGGAGGTCACGCCCTCGAGCTGCTGCGAAGCTAAATCGAGCCAAGACACGAGTAGTAGTTGTTGCCCATCAGAAAGCAGCTCAAACCGATTTGACTGGCTACTTTGGGGAAGCCTAGGGTTGGTGGCTTTTTTCTACCTTCTCTCGCTATACGGCACCTCACATAGCAACTGGTATGGCGTCATTGCACATAGCGTGCAAGAGCTAATGAATATCATGTGGTGGAGTGTATTGCTCGCCATCGCATTCGTCGGTTTGCTTAGCAAAGTCCCGCGTGAATTCGTTATTTCAGTGTTAGGCAAAGGCGGAACCATAAAAGGTTTATGGCGAGCAACGCTGGCCGGTGTTTTACTCGACCTTTGCAGCCACGGGATTTTAGCCGTGGGCATGGAGTTGCGCCGAAAAGGTGCCAGTTTGGGGCAGGTCATGGCATTTCTGATTGCCAGCCCTTGGAACTCCTTGTCGCTTACCATCATTATGGTCGCCCTCATTGGGTTACCCTGGACCCTCGCATTTATTGGAATATCGATGCTACTCGCCTTAACCACCGGCTGGATGTTCGACCGTCTAGAACAAAATGGCACCCTACCCGCTACGAACCTAGCGGTAGAGCTACCAGAAGGCTTTCAGTTCTGGCCTGAGGCAAAGCAACAGCTTAGAGGCGTATCTTGGGACCGAAAGCTATTCAGCACGATAGCAAAATCAGGCTTAAGCGGCTCTCGCATGGTGATTAAATGGCTGTTATTCGGCGTCATGCTGGCTTCTGCTATTCGTGGCTTTGTATCGCTCGAAGACTTCCAAACCTATTTCGGGCCGAGTATGTTGGGGCTTGCAGCGACACTCATCGCTGCGACGATCATTGAAGTCTGCTCCGAGGGGTCAACCCCTATTGCCGCCGACTTAATGAATAGAGCGAACGCGCCCGGCAATAGCTTCGCGTTTTTAATGACGGGGGTTGCAACCGATTACACGGAAGTGATGGTAATCAAAGAAACCACTAATTCGTGGAAAACGGCGCTATTCTTGCCCTTGCTCTGCGTGCCTCAAGTCATTGTCGTTGCAATGATATTAAATGGCTTGGGCTGATCACTTTAGCTCAGTGAAAGCCCGTCAGAGCAACCTTTACGATAAGAAGTCCCTGAACGTCTGTTTCTTAGCTAAGTAATAGTTTATTCCTTTGCTAAATCATGTACTTTCAGGGCTTCGATGGTAGCTCTTAGGTTAAAGTCAGTACCTGACGAATATTATTCTGGACCTGTTCAAGGCTTTGCGTCGCATCAATAATCTTGAAACGTTCCGGCTCAGCTTTTGCGCGTTCAAGGTAATTTTTACGCACCTTGTTAAAAAACGCCGAACGCTCCTCTTCAAAACGATCAAGCTTTCCGCGCTCGCGGGCACGCGTCATACCGACTTCAACTGGCGCATCCAACAGCAAGGTGATATTGGGCTTGAAGTCTTTCTGAACAAACTTCTCCAACAACGCAACTTTGTCAGCCGAAACACCACGCCCGCCACTTTGATAAGCATAAGTCGCGTCAGTAAAACGGTCTGAAATAACCCATTTCCCTTCGTTAATGGCCGGCAGAATTAACTGATACAAGTGTTGCGCGCGCGCGGCGAACATCAACAATAACTCGGTCTCGCTGACGACACGCTCTTCTCGATTTTTCAATAAAACGTCTCGAATTTCTTCGGCCAAAGGCGTACCGCCCGGCTCTCGTGTAACAATGCAATCAATGCCCTGCTCTTCGAGCAAAGATTTTACGTACGCAATGTTGGTCGACTTACCGACGCCTTCGCCACCTTCAATTGTAATAAATTTTCCGCGCTGCAAGATGATATCTCTTATATTTGTTTAGCTTAGTTTGGAACCTGATGCCGTGAGCGATAGTCGTCTCGACGCTTCAGCTGATACTTTCTAACCGCTTGGTTATGCTGTGAAATCGTTTCTGAGAATTGATGCGAACCGTCACCTTTTGCGACAAAGTACAGTGTCTTACCGTCTTTAGGATGCAAGGCTGCATGAATCGCCTCTTTGCCAACCAATGCAATAGGCGTTGGCGGTAAGCCATTGATACGATAGGTGTTATAAGCTGTTTTCTCTTTTAGATGAGCGCGCGTAATATTACCCACATAGCGTTCACCCAAGCCGTATATAACGGTGGGGTCGGTTTGTAGGCGCATCCCTTTCGTTAAGCGCCGAGCAAATACACCCGCGATTTCACCACGCTCACTAGGCTTTCCGGTTTCCTTCTCAACAATCGACGCCAGCGTTAAGGCTTCCAGCGGGGTTGAGAAAGGCAATCCTTCCGCCTTACCTTCCCATTCCTTACGCAATACTTCAATCAAGCGTTCATGCGATCGAAGCAGAACGGAGAAACCACTGTCACCTTTGTGAAAATAATAAGTGTCAGGGTAAAGCATTCCCTCTGGGTGCTTTGCGCCGAAAGCGTCTGTTTTAGCCGCTGCTTTAAGCTTTTCGAATAGCTCAAGGTCACTGATACTCTCGTTCTTGTGGCTTAACAATGTGTTTAAAGCCACCGTTGCGCGCGCCTCGGAAAACGTTGTGCCCTCTACTAGTGTGATTTTATGCTTAATCTGCTGATTAGAGATAAGAATGGCAAACAACTCTGGCAAGGTAGTGCCAGCAGGAACAAAGAACTCCCCTACTTTGATACTCTTCGCGACGTCACTTTGGCGAACATATACCTTAGCTGGCCAAACCGACTGGATAACGCCTTCGCTCTCTAGCTTGTTGAGAATCGAATTGACGCTTGCGCCGCGCTCAATCTCAAGCGAACGACCCGCCTCGGGTATATTGAGCGGCTGCTCGATAGTCCAACGATAACCGCCATAAAGCACCGCTGAAATAAACACTGCGGTCACTGTTAAGAGAGTGAAAATTCGTTTAATCATAAAAGCGCAAAACCACTGCCATCTGTTGTTAGAGACTTACCGAATACCGTTTTTAATATTAATAGAAGAGCTTATGTTTGAGTAATGAATGAATATCCATTATTCGAGAATCACTACCATAGTCATGTTTGAATCCGTCACGATGAACCGACTTTATCGGACGGATACCCATCACACTGCTAACAAAGGCGATGGCGTTCGCCTCGTGATAACGGCTTCGCGACACAATGTCCTCTTCAACGCTAAAGCCCAACGCTTCGCTAGAGTCCATTAAAAAATCCCGCAGCGTTCCCCGAACACCACACTGATCGAGCTTAGGCGTAACGACTCGACCCGCTTCAAACAACAGAATATTGCTTTTTGTGCCCTCAACTAACTGATCAGCATAATCGAACACTAATCCCTCAGAATGCCCTTTTAGCTCAGCTGACAATATGACCTGCTCTAGTCGATTGAGGTGTTTGATTCCGGCCAAAAAAGGCTGATGAGCAAGACGGTGCTGACATTCAATCACACTCATACCGCGACTCTGACTAAACGCAGGCCGGTCGACATCATCAAAGACCTGAGCAATAAAGCATAGATCGGCATGCGCTGGGGGCGTATATCCTCTGCCACCCACTCCGCGCGTCACGATAATTTTAACCAAGGCATCACCCGATACCTCTGATAGCGCTTCGTTCAACGTCTCTTTGAAGCGTTTACATGAAGGTTTGCGCTGCCCGAAAGAAAGACGTTCTACCCCATTCGCAAAACGCTCAAGATGATAGTCGAGCAAAGGCACGGAGCCATTGACGACCCGCATGGTTTCAAACAAACCATCGCCATACGCCAGCCCCCTGTCAGCGATGCTTAACGCCGACGTTTCTACACCATTCACCAAGGTTGTATGGGCTTGTTTATGCACGGGTTTATTCCACCGAGGAGAAAATTAACGTCGCGTTTGTTCCACCAAAACCAAATGAGTTGGATAGCGTCGTATTAATCGTGGCCGATCGCGCCGTATGCGGAACAAAGTCTAGGTCGCAGCCTTCACTTGGGTTGTCGAGGTTTAGTGTCGGCGGAGCAATATTATCCCGAATCGCTAACACGGAAAAAATTGCCTCAACCGCGCCTGCTGCGCCGAGTAGATGCCCAATCGAGGACTTGGAAGAACTAACCAGAAGCTGTTCAGCCTGCTCGCCAAACAAAGACTTAATCGCCTTACACTCTGCAATATCACCAAGTGGCGTAGACGTGCCATGAGCGTTGATGTAGTCGACCACACCAGGACTTATTCCCGCATCGTTAAGGGCATTTTCCATAGACGTGCGTGCCCCAGAACCATCCTCAATTGGCGAGGTAATATGGAATGCGTCATCACTCATACCAAATCCCGTTACCTCAGCATAAATACTGGCGCCACGCGCTTTCGCATGCTCGTAATCTTCAAGAACGAGCGCGCCTGCGCCGTCTGATAAGACAAAACCATCTCTGGCTTCATCCCAAGGGCGACTGGCTTTAGCCGGTTCATCATTGCGTGTTGAGAGCGCTTTCGCGTTGGCAAAGCCTGCCATCGCAATAGGAGATGTCGCCATCTCCGCGCCACCACAGACCATGACATCAGCATCACCATAGGCGATGGTACGGGCCGCATAGCCAATATTATGAGTCCCCGTCGTACAGGCAGTCACCAGTGCGATATTCGGCCCTTTAAACCCATATTTAATCGCAACGTTTCCAGAGATCATATTAATAATGGCACTAGGAACAAAGAAGGGAGACACTCTGCGTGGGCCAGACTTAGTATACGTATCCCGAGCGGCTTCGATCGTTTCGATACCGCCAATTCCTGAGCCCATTGCAACACCGGTGCGAATCTTTTGCTCGGGTGTAAGACTCTCAATGTCAGCATCTTGAACCGCCTGCATTGCTGCGATAATGCCATATTGCATGAACGCATCCATTCGCCTGGCATCTTTTCGGTCTATGTACGCCTCAATATCCAAGTCTTTCAGCGCACCGCCAATTTTTACACTCAGGCCTTCGGTATCAAATCGGGTGATCTCACCGATACCACTTTTACCAGCGATCAATCCTTGCCAGCTGTCCTCAACCGTATTCCCCAGAGGCGACAACATTCCCAAGCCTGTCACTACTACGCGCCTTTTAGACATTGTGTGTCTCTCTTTAGAATCTATTGGTAAATAGTTTGAACTGAACTGTCGACATAGTCGATATCGTTATACAAAAAAACCGCCCAAAGCTAACACTTAGGACGGTTTTAAAAATTTCGAGAACGACTTACTGATTGGCAATAATGTAGTCGATCGCTTCCTGCACTGTAGAAAGCTTTTCTGCCTCTTCATCAGGAATCTCAGTTTCAAATTCCTCTTCCAAAGCCATTACTAGCTCTACCGTATCAAGAGAGTCTGCACCCAGGTCTTCAACGAAAGAAGAAGTATTTTGAACCTCAGAATCTTTAACACCCAGCTGCTCACATACAATCTTCTTAACACGTTCTTCTACAGTACTCATAGTTTCCTCACTTGATATCATTTAAGCACTTTTTTTCGAATAAGTACTCTATGGCGCAGTAGTCTAGTGGAATCCTCAGCACGAGACAAGATGCAATTAAACACTTCAAAATATGTCGATTTCTATCGACTCACGACATGTACATGCCGCCATTCACATGCAAGGTCTCGCCGGTAATATAGCTCGCCTGCTGTGAAACCAAAAATGCCACCGCAGACGCGACCTCTTCCGGCTTGCCTAAGCGCGCCATGGGTACGGTTGACAGCATCGCAGCCTTAGTTGAATCCGGCAATTCATCCGTCATATCCGTTTCAATAAAACCAGGCGCAACACTGTTAATCGTGATATTTCGACCACTAATTTCTTTCGCTAGCGAACGAGTGAAACCCTCTATTCCAGCTTTGGAGGCGCAGTAATTTGCCTGCCCCGCATTGCCCATATTCGCGACAACCGAGCTCACATTTACAATTCGGCCCCAACGGGCCTTGGTCATGCCCCTCAAGACAGCCTTCGAGACACGATAGACCGAGTTGAGATTAGTGTTAATTACATCGCCCCAGTCGTCCTCAGACATCCGCAACATCAAACCATCTCGCGTGATCCCCGCATTGTTAACCAAGACTAACGGTGCGCCGTAGGCTTGAGTCACTTGCTTAACGCCCGCATCGACGGATTCAGGGTCAGACACGTCCATAATAATACCGTCGCCTTCCAAGCCCCATTTAGAAAAATAGTGAGAAATAGAGGACGCTCCGTCTGCCGACGTGGCAGTCCCAATCACAATAAATGACTCATCCATTGCCAAGGCCTTAGCTATCGCTTTACCGATACCTCGACTAGCGCCTGTCACCAGCGCAACTTTTTTCTCTGCTGCCATCTGTAATTCCCTTAAAACATTCTATTTATGATTGAAACCAATCATTAGATACGACAAGTAAGCTAGGCGCCAAACGAACCCTTCACTGCCGACATCGTTTGCTCATCACTCATATTAACGGTTGTCACATCTCGAACAATCCGCTTATTCAATCCAGACAACACCTTACCCGGCCCGCATTCAACAAACAGCTGAGCATCCATCGCGGCAAGATTTTTGATCGATTGAGCCCAGCGTACAGGCTGATGCAGGTGACTCAACAAGCTAGATTTCAGTTGATCTACGTTGCTAGGAATCTCTGCCGTAAAATTCTGCATAACCGGTATCGCAGGCTCATTGAAAGTTAGGTCAGCCATCGCATCAGCCAATGCCTGCCCTGCCGGCTCTAATAAACTACAATGGCAAGGCACGCTAACTGGCAGCATAGCCGCTCTCCGAGCGCCTGCTTCTTTGGATAAAGCAATCGCTCTTTCCAAGGCGGCCATTGAGCCGGAAATCACCACCTGACCCGGTGCATTAAAGTTAGCAGCGGCAACGACCTCACCTTGAGCTGCCTGCTCACAGACCGCAACGACCTTTTCATCGTCAAGACCAAGTAATGCAGCCATAGCCCCTTCGCCATGCGGAACCGCATTTTGCATGAGCTGCCCACGCAAATGCACAAGCTTTACGGCTTCTTCAAATCCCAACACGCCGCTCGCAACCAGTGCCGTGTACTCGCCCAAACTGTGGCCACACATAAAGTCAGGCCGCATCTCACTTTCCGCACACCAAACGCGCCACATTGCCACGCTGGCCGTGAGAACAATCGGTTGCGTAATTGCTGTGCTGTTAATTAACTCTTCAGGCCCAGCTGCCGCGATGGCAACGAAGTCTTGCCCAATCGCCGTCGACGCTTCCTCAAAAACGTCTCGCGCAACACTATACTGCTCAAGCAAAGTGGCCATCATGCCGATACTTTGCGAGCCTTGTCCAGGGAACATAAACACACTTTTCATACTGACACCTTTTCACCCAACAAGCGCACTGTCACGCTCAAAACAATCCTAGAGCAAGACCTCATCAAGGTGCTCATTAATTAATGCCACCAAGTCCGCACGAGCCTCTTGCCCTGCAATATCTATCGCTCGACCAAACGCTTCAACCGACGCATTACCGTGGCTCTTCACCAGCACACCCTGCAAACCCAAGAATATAGCGCCGTTATGATTATCCGGATCAAGCTGCTTGAAGGCTGGCTTAAGAAGCGGCAACATCAAGCGCCCAAGTAGCTTTCGGTACCAACTACTGGAAAAGAAGTCCCGCATTGCTTCGAGCAATATACGAGAAGCGCCTTCTGCACTTTTTAACGCTACATTGCCAACAAAGCCATCACAAACCAAAACATCGGCTTTCGCTCTAAAGATGTCACCCCCTTCTGCGAAACCGACATAATTAATCGCGGGGCACTCCTTAATTAACGATGCAGCCAAGCGAACCTGAACATTTCCCTTTATCGCTTCACCGCCCACATTCAACAATGCAACGCGGGGCTCTTCGACACCTTTGATCACCTTAGCGAGCAACTGCCCCATCAACGCAAATTGCAACAAATGCTCTGCTGTGCTGTCGACGTTAGCACCTAGATCCAAAACAAACGTACCGCCGCCCTGAGACGGAAACAGCTTGGTAATCGCTGGACGGTCGATACCCGGATACATTTTCAAAATCGAACGACCCATTGCCATCAAGGCTCCGGTATTACCAGCGCTCACACAGGCATCTGCTTTACCTTCAGCTACGAGTCGTAGAGCAACAGCCATGGACGAATCTGATTTATTGCGCAGAGCAAAGGAAGGACGATCAGCCATAGTCACCACTGACTCGGCGTGCTCAATACTTAAACGGGGATGAGAAGCATGCTGACACAACAAAGCCTCCAAACCACTCTGATCACCGACCAGAATAAGTTTCGAGGCTTCATTTTTATTGAGATAGTCAATGCCTGCAGGTACGACGACATCAGGGCCCTCGTCACCACTCATTGCATCTATCGCAATAGTGACCTCTGCAGACATAAGGCTAATTCAGAAGACTAGTCTTCTGCGCCTTCGATCACTTTCTTGCCACGGTAAAAACCGTCAGCAGTAACATGGTGACGACGATGCGTTTCACCCGTTGTTGGATCTACTGACAACGTTGCACCAGTCAATGCATCATGAGAGCGACGCATACCACGACGTGAACGAGTCTTTTTACTTTTCTGAACTGCCATAACATTCTCCTAACTCTAAGCTCAAAACAACAGCACGAGAAATTAGTCCCGCGCTGTTATTCAATTATTTCTTCAATTTTAAGTCAGACAACACACTAAACGGGTTTTTTCGCTCGCTAGCAGGTTCTGCATCTAACTCTTCAGCACTGCCATCATCCTGTTGTTCATACTCACCCGAACATGATTCGTGATAAGCAAACATAGGCAAGCTGAGTATTAATTCTTCTTCAATCACCTCGCGCAATTCAAGCGTTTCTGGATCTACCAGCAACGGCTCATAACGCCCAGGCAACTGTTTCGCATCTTCGTCAGTCAAAACGATTCCGAGCGTAAACTCTGTATGAATCGTTTTTGGCACCACATCCAAGCATCGCTCACAAGTCATTTCAACTTGTGTATCTAGCTGACCCTTAAGGATTCGAAGGCGCTGTTCATCTCGGTCAAACTCTAAACTAACTTCCACTGTCCCAGCATCGCCTGCTAGCACTTCCACCAAACGCGGGAGCTCTAATACCTCTATTTTACCTTCCAAAATCTTATTTTGGTCAGCATACTTAAGAGGGTCAACGGTCTTGGGAAGCGAGTGATCCGACATAGGCGCGCAATTCTATGGATGGGAACCCCCTTTGTCAAAGGGTTTAGCGGCTTTTTTATTACAGTTCTGACGTACCGCCTACAACTTGACGTATAAGCCGAGCATTCCGGTAGAACACGGCAATATAAAAACTGAACAACGCAGTCTTTGGAGCACCCATGAAAATCATACTCGCCTCATCTAGCGCCTACCGAAAGGCACTATTGGAACGCCTTCTAATCAAATTTTCGTGTATCGCTCCAAATATAGACGAATCTCCCCGCGACAACGAATCACCACAAAGCCTTGCGCTAAGGCTTGCTGAACAGAAAGCCTTGGCCATCGCGGGGCACGAGCCAAATGCGTTGATCATCGGTTCTGATCAAGTAGCATGGCTAAATGGCGAGCAACTCCATAAACCCGGAGATCGCCATCGCAACATAGAACAACTAATGCGCTGCCAAGGCAAAGAGGTCACGTTTTATACCTCGATCGCTCTATATAACAGTGCAACCAAAACAATGCAGAGTCATATTGAAACGTATCGCACGCTATTCAGGCCTTTAAGCACCAATCAAATTGAGCGCTACGTCGACCACGAGCAAGCGTTCGATTGCGCGGGGGGCTTCAAAATGGAAGGGCTAGGAATCTCACTCTTTGAGCATATCAGTGGAGAGGACCCCAATGCTCTTATTGGCCTGCCGCTAATTAGACTCATTAGCATGCTAGAAAAGGAAGGGCTTCATATCCCTTAGACAACACCGAAGACAAGGCCTTTGGACAAGCCACCATATAACGCGACGTGCTGACAGGCCAAACACGCCCGATTGACTAAGACTTTATAGACTGAAATACGTCTTAAGGCCTGTGAGCGTATTAGCGACAGCGACCGAAGACAAAATCAAACCCATCACACGACTCACCACACTCGCACCACTTTTGCCGATTATCCTATCAATGAAGCCAGAGCCGAGCATCAATATATAGACAACAAGCAAAACGAAAAGCATCACGCCAACGGTCTGCACCTGCTCCCAAAAATTAAAGTGAAGACTTTCCGTCATTAACACCGCTGTCAGCATTGCGCCGGGGCCAGCGATAGACGGCACCGCTAACGGGAATACGGCTGTTTCGTGGTGATCCTCCGCCATCCGAACTTCTTCTTCTGGCTTGCTCTCACCAAAAATCATCGATAACGCAAACAAAAATAAGACAATCCCACCCGCTATTTGAAAAGCAGCTAGCGGAATCGACATGGCGGTGAGAATCAGCTCACCCACCACAACAAAAAACATCAACACTCCGGCAGACACGATCGTCGCCACCAATGCGATGCGCCGCTTAGCCTTCGCATCAAAACGGGAGGTGACAGCAATAAATACGGGCACCGTCCCTACTGGGTCGATCACTGCAAAGAAAATGATAAAAGTTGCTAATAAATCAATCATTAAACTCTATGCTTCAATGAATCGCGCGCGAAACACTATCTTTAGTCATACCAAAAGATAAAGCCGCCACTACCAGGTACCATCACTTGGTTCAGAATAATCAACACCGCCCCATTTATTAGACAGCCCACTAAACTTAGACACTTTACAATTGATAGCCAACAAGTACTTCGCCCACGCTTTTTCGACATCTGAACACGGCTCTGCGATACCTTCCAATACTCTTAGCATTGCTTCTTGGTCACTACCCTGCGGCACGAGTTCACCCGCCCCGAGCCGCTTAATTGTATAACCACAGCGACGAAGTATGTCTGCCTCAGCCCTCGTAAAAACACCTGCCCTATCAAATCCTCTTCTGAAATGAATGACATCATAAAAATCACAGCCAGACAAAAAACTCTCTATGCTCATTACTCGCGATCCTTCTGTTGAAGATTTTACTGTTGGTTATTAAAACAAGCCTGGAGCAACTCATCGTATGACGCTTTGTTATCAGAATCATCAACAGCGCTGTCATCCAAACTGGTCTCAGCCTCTGCATAACAATCTATATTTAATGGCTCTTCCTGATCTGAGCTATCTTCATACGAAACAAGCTCTCGTTGCTCAGTCAAGCACTGCTCAAGAATGCTCGCTGCGTCTTCTGGCGCTAGCCCATCCATCGACATTGAATGGCAATAGGCATTAATTTCACTCATTGAATTGTCAGCAATGACCCAATCACATGTCATCAGTAAACTAGCCAAACAAAAGTATTTTAGTTTCAACACCGCTATGCCCCGCAACAAAATATGAGTCGGAGTATGGCGTCAAAACGACGCGGCTAAAAACGAATTTTTTTTGTCTTGAGCATAAAGTTTTTTTGTCTACACACTCGACGCATACACAACAAAAACCGATCCATAGGGTTGCAGAAAAACAAGAACATTAGAAAACGTATCAAAGAATACGCAGATCACTGAAAGCAAAGGACTCAGTGATCATTATTGAAACAAGGAGAAATACTAAGAACAACAAAACAACGTCCGCTCACCAACCTAAAGTCGAAAAGCGGAGTATCTTGTTAGCGCCTACTATTATAAAAAGACATAAAAATAACGAAAATAGTTAAAGGCATCATCACCTAACAACAGCTAACGCATGCTCATTGAGTTCAGGCCAAATACGTTAGCGATTGACTTGCCTGCCGCGATACCTAGTGACTCGGTAAACTGTTGAAAGGGGTCGGGCTGAGAGGTGTAATCAACAATTTCCTCAGCTTGTACAATCTCACGTGCGACGAAACCCGCACTACCCAAACCATCGATAAGACCCATGCCGAGTGCTTGCTCACCATTCCAGATCAACCCGCTAAACGTTTTGTCCGTAATGGATAAACGCTCGCCACGCCCTTCTTTTACCTTTGATATAAACTGCTCATGCGTCGAGGATAACACCGAGCCCCAAAACTCCACTTCGTCAGTTTTTTCTTCACTAAAGGGATCAAGAAAGCCCTTGTGTTGTCCCGCCGTGTAAATACGACGCTCAACGCCAAGCTTCTCCATAGTATCTACAAAACCAAACCCGCCAGCTACCACACCAATGGAGCCGACCAAGCTTGCCTTGTCTGCATAGATCTGGTCTGCAGAAGCTGCAATATAGTAAGCGCCTGATGCACCTATATCTGTAATTACCGCATACAAGGGCTTAGCAGGATACAAAGTTCGCAATCGTTTAATCTCGTCGTAGATATAACCGGACTGAACCGGGCTACCACCGGGACTGTTAATCCTTAAGACGACAGCCTTACTTCCCTCGGCTTTAAACGCTGCACGAAGCCCCGTTACCACAATGTCAGCACTGGCCGGCTCTTCGTCCGCAATAACGCCCCGAACATCAACTAGCGCAGTATGCGGCGTAGACATGCCAAGACTAGCGTCCCCTAGCCCCTGCGCCATTAAGCCAAACAAAGCAAATAAGTATAAGAAGGTGATCAGCTTAAAAAAGATACCCCACCTTCGGGCGCGCCGCTGCTCTACCCCTAAAGACGAAACCATTTTTTCAATTAGCTTCCATTCTTTACTAGACACATTATTCGAATCCAAAACCTTCTCCATTAACTAAAATAAGCAAACCATTAAACCATTGCCAACAGATCAGGCAATGCATCAATCACTTTCACGGGAGCATGAGCGATTAAATCAGCTACCTCATGAACCCCGTAGCTCACGCCTACAGACGGCATACCAAAGCGAGCCGCCATTTCCATATCATAAGTCGTGTCACCCACCATTAGCATTTCACTTGCGTCACGCTGATAAAAATCAGAAATTTCTCTAAGCATCAGAGGATTAGGCTTCGATAACGTTTCATCAGCACAGCGCTCGATATCGAAAAAGCCGCCAAGACCTGAACTAACAAGCGCCTTGCTCAAGCCGTTGCGACTTTTACCGGTAGCTACAGCAAGTTTAATACCGCGAACTTTCAGCGTTTCTAAGGTATCGCAAACACCGGGAAACAAATCCAAGGCGGTCGTCGAATGCGCAAAGAAGTGCGACGAATAATACTCTCGCATTTTCACAATTCCAGACTCATCTAGCTCTGGGTAAAGGGAGTGCAATGCTTCACGCATGCCCAAACCAATAATATTTTTCTTCGCATCATAACTTAAAGATGGCAGGCCCAGCTGCTCTGCCGCATAGCTAATACACGCGACTATATGGGACTCTGAATCCACCAGGGTACCATCCCAATCAAACACTACTACTTTATATGTCATAGCAACGACATCTCCGACAAAGCCTTGCTAAACGCAGCATCATACTCTGCTTCTATCTCAACTCGTTGCCCTTCGCGTAAAGCAAACTGCAATTTTCGAGCATGCAACATCAAACGACACTTCTCCATCCCATGAAACTCTTCGACATTATCTTTTATATATTTTTTGTCACCCACAATCGGGCAGCCACTAAACGCAGCATGCACTCTTATCTGGTGCGTGCGACCGGTAATAGGCTTTGCCTCCAGCAGAGAGAAGTTTCGAGTTCCATTCAAAATCCGAAACATGGTCTGACTAGGTTTTCCATCTTGCGCGACACACACCATTCGCTCTCCAGACTGAAGCTCACTTCTGCGCAAAGGTGCATCAACTTTGCGACGATGCTTCGCCCACTTTCCAAATACGGCCAGATGATAGTATTTATTTATCTCATCTTCACGAAACTGGCGGTGCAAAGACCGGAGTGAAGGCCTAGATTTCGCCACTAAGATACAGCCAGAAGTGTCACGATCTAAGCGGTGTACCAATTCCAAGAATTGTGTATCCGGATAAATGGTACGCAAGGCCTCAATCAGACCCAGCTGAACCCCACTACCACCATGCACTGCAATCCCTGCGGGCTTGTTTAGCGCCAACACCTCTTGATTCTCAAAAAGAATCGCCTGCTTTAACTGCTGAGCGAGAGAGTCGCTCACAAACACTTTTTTTTGCGCCGACTCATCACTATAAATAGGAGGAACCCTAACGACGTCACCCAAAACCAACTTCGTCTCCGGCTTGCAGCGCTTTTTGTTTATCCGCACCTCGCCCTTTCGAATGACGCGATAAATCTTAGATTTAGGTACGCCTTTTAATATTCCTAATAGAAAGTTATCAACGCGCTGTAACTCATTCTTTTGCGTTACCTCTATATGCTTTACCTGAGGCCGGTTTGGCCCCTCTGCCGAAGGCTTTGTCATCGTCTACCTAATAATCCTTATGCTTGGCGCCTGGCTTATCATGCGAGAAACGGAGGTTTCGCCGACAAAGATTGCTGCCCAAGATATTAACTGCTATATTCGCGCGGTGCTGCCGACATCGCCTCGAATTTATTTAGTAGAGGCCGAGCGTTAAAACACGTTGGCGGGCGCAAAGCATAGTACAGTGACAATTTAAGGCAATCAAAAAAGCAGGTTTAAGCTATTTCACTGGCCTTGCAAACGAATTGACCCCATCCAACACGAATGACTCTATATGCAGGCCATGCCGCAATAGATTATCAAGAGTCAAGGGATCGGGAGATCATACGAAAAAAATTGGAATCCCTTTGTTGATCCGGTAATGAAAATACCGCTCTTCGACAAAGGGGTAAGTATAAATGCGGAAATAACGCATTCAGGTAAACAGACAGAAATTATTGTAGGCGACTCGACAACATGTTAGTAGACACTAACCCGAGCCACCTATAAGCGTTGCAAGAACAGGCTGCCTAAATACTCATCTATGACTATTTGCTGCAGTAAGACCTTGTTAAGCAACGAAAAAATTGAGAATTCAGGCCGTGGATTGCAATACTCCGGGTGCAGATATGTATCCGTATGAATGCAAAAAAGCTGATAATTGTTGTAGCGCCAGACAGCTGTAGTTCTCTCCTTTCTGCTTACCCGTCTGCTCTATTCCGAGCAAAACGGATTCATTTAATGAAAAGAATGCTAATCAACGCAACTCAAAGCGAAGAGTTGCGTGTAGCCCTAGTAGACGGACAAAAACTCTACGACCTCGACATCGAAGCTGGTTCTCGCGAGCAGAAGAAAGCCAACATCTATAAAGGCAAAATTACTCGCATTGAGCCTAGTTTAGAAGCTGCATTTGTAGACTTTGGCGCAGACCGTCACGGCTTCTTGCCCCTTAAAGAAATATCTAAAGAATACTTCAAAGCCTCTGCAGGCAAAGGCCGCGTAAATATCAAAGACGCATTGGATGAAGGCCAAGAGCTTATCGTTCAAGTTGATAAAGAAGAGCGTGGCAACAAAGGTGCAGCACTTACAACGTTTATCAGTCTCGCTGGACGTTATTTGGTGCTAATGCCAAATAACCCCCGCGCAGGTGGCATATCGCGCCGCATCGAAGGCGAAGATAGAAGCCAACTCAAGGATGCAATGTCAGGCCTTGAAACCCCAAAAAATATGGGCGCGATCGTGCGTACCGCCGGGGTTGGGCGAAGCACCGAGGAGCTTCAATGGGACCTCGACTACCTTCTACAGTTTTGGGAATCAATCACCAATGCCGCTGAAACACGACGCGCGCCATTCCTGATCTACCAAGAAAGCAACGTTATTATCCGCGCAATACGCGACTACCTTCGCCAAGACATTGGCGAAGTCATGGTTGATGCGCCACTGGTATATGAAGATGTTGTGAATTTTGTTAAAGCAGTGATGCCGGCATACGAAAGTAAGATAAAGCTTTATCAAGACGAAGTGCCTCTTTTCAGCCGATATCAAATCGAAGCTCAAATCGAGACGGCGTTCCAACGTGAAGTAAAACTGCCATCTGGTGGCTCCGTGGTCATTGACCCAACGGAAGCACTGGTCTCTATCGACATCAACTCTGCTCGCGCGACCAAAGGCAGCGATATCGAAGAAACCGCACTTCAAACAAACTTAGAAGCTGCAGACGAAATTGCTCGCCAACTTCGTTTACGTGATATCGGTGGACTAATCGTTATCGACTTCATCGATATGGGCCCACCAAAGAATCAACGCGAAGTCGAAAACCGTATCCGCAAAGCGCTTGAACTAGACCGCGCTCGTGTACAGGTTGGCAAAATATCACGTTTCGGCTTGCTAGAAATGTCACGCCAGCGACTTCGCCCGTCTCTTGGTGAGACTCGCTCGCAAGTATGTCCTCGCTGTAGCGGACAAGGTACGATTCGGGATATCGAATCTCTTGCTCTGTCGATTATGCGCCTTATCTTTGAGGAGTCTTCCAAAGAAAAAACTGGGTCAATACAGGCGATTATGCCCGTTCCTGTCGCTACGTTTTTGCTGAATGAAAAACGTAAGCAAATTGTAGACATTGAACGTCGCCAAGCAGTAAACGTTGTCATCGTGCCTAACGAAGACATGGATACGCCGCACTTTGAAGTTCGCAGACTACGTGAAGATGAGTCTGACGGCAGCGACGGCCCTGTCAGCTACATGATTCAATCTGATCAAGGTGAAGAGCACAACAGTACGCCAGCAACTTTCCGCGAAGTAGTGCGTGAAGAAGCCGCTGTTAAGACCATCACGCATAGCACGCCAGCACCAACAGCTCCTACCGCCTCAGCAGCACCGACAGTAGAAGAAAAAGGCCTAATCAAAAAGCTAACATCTAAGCTTGCATCTATGTTTGGCTCTGAAGAGCCAGAAGCACCTGCCAGCAAGCCGCCAGCACGTTCAAATAGTTCGGCTCGCCCACAGGGTAACAAGCGCCCCCAAGGCGACCGCTCTAACCGCAATGATCGCGGGCAGAACAAACCACGCAATAAACATAACTCGTCTAACGAAGGAAACTCTTCGGATAACCGCCAACGAAGCGGCAGCAACGATGGTCGCCGTAATGACAACCGCGGCGGCAATCAAAACCGTAATGGGAATAGAAACGAGAACAGAAACGAGAATCGCAACGAGAACCGTGACAAAACTCGATCAGAGAACAGTAACCGCAATCGCAACAACGACCGCAATGACGATCGTAACTCTGCCAATCGCGATGAGAATAAACGTCCTCGTCGTAACCGCAATAATAGTGGCGGCAGCACGCGTAAATATGAAGAAAAGCAAAAACCAACGGAGACAGTAGAAGCTAACACCTCTAACCTTATCGTTGAATCAGCGTCAACTGCGCCAGCGGCCGATCAGCCAAAGACCAGTCAAAAACCTGCTGAGAAAATCGAGAAAGGTAATGCCATTGAGCAAGAGCCTAAAGCAGCGCCAGAAGTCAATGGAAACGTAGCACCTGCAAGCGAAGAGGCAAAGCCTCGTAGCACTCGTCGCTCACGCAACCGTAGACCAGCTCAAAAAGCTGATACCGTCGCAACGGACAAGCCTAGCGCAACGCAAGAAGCGCCAGCAGCAAGCTCGCAAGCACCAATAGCTCCGACACCGAAAGCAGAAGCAGCACCGGCTGCTAAAGCCGAAGTTTCGACGCCTAAGCCTGAAGCTACCGCGAAAACCGAGCCTGCCAAGAAAACGGAAAACGCACCGGCAAAAGCTGAAAGCGAGAAAGCGGAAACGAGCAAAGAAGATAAACCTGCACGTACTCGCAGACGTCGTAAGCCTGCAGATGCACGCGCTCATAATGACCCAAGAGCGCCTGGCAAAGACGACAATGCACAGCCTGCGGCGGAAGCAGCGAAAGCGCCTGCTGATAAACCAAAAAAGCCTGCTGCAAAGAAGGCTAAAGCACCCGCTGAAGCCACAAGCGCACCGGCCGAGCAGAAAGCGCCCGTCACGGCAACCGCTGCAGAGCCAAAAGCTTCAGCAGAAAAGTCTGACGAAAGCTAAGCATTAAGTGAAGCGGAAACGCTTCGTTTTCTCGACAAGTAAGGCGGAACTGATGATAATCAGCTCCGCCTTTTCTTTTTAGGATCTAATTTAAATGGCCCTCTCCTCGCAAGACATAGATAAACTAGAAGAACTGTTATTCGCTGATGAACTCCATGACGAAGCGTTAGATTACTTCGGGCTGCACGGTCTGGTTTGCGCGTCACTCGTGGGGCCGAAAAAAATTGATAACGAGGCAATTAAAGCGGTTACTTTCTCCGGAATAGACCCCAAAGCGTCGGCAGAACAAATGCAGCATTTTGACCACTGCATTCAAGAAATCAAAAGCGAACTACAAGAAAGCCTTTCAGAAGGAGGCGAACCTGCCCTCCCCTACGAAAGTGAAGAAGACCCAGAAGCTTGCCAGGAAAGCTGGTGCATTGGCTTTATTGAAGGGTTCTTTTTAAACGAAGAAGAATGGTTTAGCAAAGACGAAGAATCTGCAGCAGAACTCTTGTTGCCGATCATGACGCTGTCAGGTTTGTTTGAATCTAATGAGTTTGAAGAAATTCGGAAAAACGACAAGTTAATGAGCCAATTTGAAACCATCATTGCTGATCAGCTTACTGACATCTATTTATTTTTTCATACTGACTAATACCGATTATTACAATATGCCCTGCGCCTAAGGCGCTTCGGAATCTAGCAATGGCAACTTGACCTGGACACGTGAACCAGAATCAAAAAACTCGAGCGCACAACCAAAACCCTGCACCATTTTTAACCCTCTCCCCCACGCCAAAGTCTGCTGCTCGCTAACCTTAGAGCCGCCAATCCTCTTATAATCAAAACCCTTTCCCGAGTCGCTAACCTCAACCAATAGCTCCTGACCTTTGCACTCTGGTCGATATGCAATGACAATACTAACCTCTCCCTCCTCAAGAGCCTGAAGCCTAGACGCCCGGATGAAATAATACTCAGCGAAACCGTTCACATCATTTTTTATTGACGAATCTAGCGCTAGCAAGCCGTGCTCAAGAGCATTCGAAAACAATTCAGTAAGCACTATCTGCAAACGATGACGCGCCAGTTCAAACTCTATTTGAGAGGGCAGTGTAGCCATCACTGCCTGCAATGCGTCAGGCGCTTTTAGGCAGGCCGCATCCAAACGAAAGCTTTGAGTCCAGGCAAAGCTTTCGTACGTTTTTAACTCAGCGAGATCTTGCTCAACGGGCCGAGCCAGTAGCTCTACCAAAGAAATATCATCCTTTTGAGCGCCGCTGCCAGAATACCGCTCTATATCAACAAGCACCGCATCAAAGCCATTTCCGGATTGCTGGTCGATCGCTTTAAGAACTCCCACCTCACCGTATAGTTCGCCTTGCGCATTCTGAACGTCATGAACGCCGTCGGTTAACAGCAACAAACGATCTCCGTCTTCGAAGTGATAGGTGGCAGCACTACCATCGAACTCGTCGCTCGACAAGATACCCAAGGCCAAGTTATTTGACTGTAAAACGTCGACAACACCCTCCCCCTCGCGAACCACATAGGCAGGAGGCAAGCCGCCACCCCAAAGCCGCATCGTCGCTCCGTCAGCATTAAGATGAAGTAAGGTCGCCGCACAAAACATATATTCAGGTAAAAATGCTTTTAACGTTACATTCAACTCGTAGGCAATCTCCGGCACCGGGCGCCCTTTCCCGCACATCGTAAAAAACACCTGCGATACAGGCACTGCGCCAATAGACGCTGACAAACCGTGCCCCGTCATATCGCCTAGAAACACGTAAACTCCGCCATTCGGGTTCGGAGCTAACAAGAGCAAATCTCCATTAAATGTCGACAGTGGCGACATAAAAGAGCGCACGTTTTGACAGCCTTTCCAACTCCGCTGCATCGCATGGCTTAACACATGCTCGCCCATTTGATGCTCTTGCTGCAAAGTATCGTGCAGAGCAGTTAGTTCTTCATTTTTAGCATTAATTTGTTGCGTTAGATCTTGCGTGCGAACATGTGCGTTAATTTTAGCCTTCAGCAAAATTTCACTGATAGGCTTAACAAGATAATCATCGCCAAATTCCAAGCATTGAATCAACGAGTCCTGCTCAGTCTTAGCCGTTAGAAAAATAATAGGCACATAGCGCCCAAGAGACATTCCCTTAATCGCTTCTGCTGCCTCATAGCCGTCCATTACAGGCATCATAATATCCATTAAGACGAACTCTGGCTGGTGGCGCTCAAAAAAACGAACCGCCTCCTCACCATTTTCCGCCTCAATACACTCGTGCCCCTCTGCCAATAGCAGGTGACGCAGGATTATTCGATTGGCAGCCTGATCATCGACCACTAACACCTTCATCCCCATAACTCCCAAATCGGAGTTACCGTCGATGGTAGCTTTGCAACCCTCCCCAAATCGGCCCAAGGAAAGCGCGTGGAATGAAAATCACTGCCGACGGACGCCGCCATCTCAAAGCGATGGCATAAATCACTTAGCAAACCAATTTCTCCTTGCTTCTGACCAGACATGACGACCTCTATACCCTGACCTCCGCAGCCGCGAAACTCCTCAATCAGTGCTCGAAGTTTCGTCAAGCTCATCGAGTACTTTCGGGGGTGAGCCAACACCGCACAGCCACCAGCTAGCGTTATCCACTGAATAACTTCAGCTAACTCAGGCCATCCGCTTTTCACATCGCCTATCTTTCCGCTACCTAGAAATTTCTTGAATGCTTCTTGGTGATTTTTAACCAACTCCATTTCGACCATCGCCTGAGCAAAGTGCGGCCGGCCAGGAACCCCGGATTTAGCATTCTTACGCGCAAGTCCCAGCACATCAGGCATTCCTTTCTTCTGCAGCCTTTCAGCTATAATCTCGCTTCGCGTTTCACGCACCTTGGTTTGATAAACTTGAGCGTCCCACAAACTTGAGTGCTCTAGCGAAAAATTAAGCCCCAAAACATGGATGGTATGTCCGTTCCATTGACACGACAGCTCGATACCAGGCACTAGCTCGATACCTTCCTGCACAGCAGTGGCGGCGGCCAGCTCAAGCCCAGCCAAGGTGTCATGGTCGGTCAATGATAAGACCTCAACTCCGTTACGTTTTGCGCGTCTGACCAGTTCCTCAGGGCAGAGTTCACCATCTGACATATTGCTATGACAATGCAAATCATAGGTAGAGAACTGCATAATATTTCCCAATCTTACTTTTGGCGTATTGAACCGAAACGGTAAGTCCCTATAATCTCAGGCTTAATGATAGCTGTATACCTGCCTGCATACTTTTTGATTGCAACCATAGGTCAGCTTAATTCGCCACTGGACAAACTATGACCGAGACATCACGACCGAAAAATCAAAACCGTCATCTGCTAATCGAGCTGCTGATTTGCGTCATATTGCCAACGATCATTCTTAAAAAGCTTAGTGGCGACGACAGCCTCGGACCAATTTACGCACTGGTTTTTGGTCTATCACTTCCCTTGTTATTTGGCTTATATCAATTTGCGAAAGAGAAAAAATTTGGTTTTATCCCTGCGTTGGGCTTTATCAGTATTTTGCTGACAAGCAGTATTGGCCTGCTCGAACTCGACCCCAAATATATCGCAATAAAGGAAGCAAGCATTCCGCTGATTATCGGTATCGGCACCATTCTTTCATTAAAAACGCGCTACCCGCTCGTCAAAACGTTTATCTACAACGATAAAATCCTGCAAATCGACAAAGTGAATGACGCACTTGAGAGCAGCAACAATCTTGGTAATTTCAACCAAGCACTTAAAGTCGCGACCTACATACTTGCTGGTTCGTTTTTGCTTTCAGCGATCCTAAACTACGGCTTAGCGAAGTATATTGTCACAAGCCCTTCCGGAACGGCGGCATTCAATGACGAACTTGGCACGATGAACCTTCTTAGTTACCCCGTCATCACCATTCCATGCATGATCGTGATGATTATCGCGATGATCTATTTGTTTAAACGAATAAAACAACTAACCGGTTTAGAACTCGAAGAAATCATTCATCAGTGAGATAATTCTATGTACTACGCGATCATTGCCGAAGATGTATCAAACAGCCTTCCAAAACGAAAATTGGCCCGAGCAGACCATATTGCGCGTTTAGAAGCGCTCAAGAACGAGGGTCGACTACTTATTGCAGGTCCGCACCCTGCGATTGATTCAGAAGATCCCGGCGCAGCAGGATTTACCGGCAGCCTTGTGGTTGCGGAATTCTCTTCGCTTGAAGAGGCTCAAGCTTGGGCAGATAACGACCCGTATATTCATGCAGGCGTTTATGAAAAAGTCACCGTTAAACCGTACAAAAAAGTACTTCCATAACGCCTAACGTTTTTTTCACACCCGCTGGCAAAAAAGTTTGTTATCATAGCCGGTCATTTTTTACGCGATAAAACAGTTTCTACTATGATAATCAGACTTTCTTTAGCTTTTGCTCTGACCTTAGCCTCGCTCTCTGCAAGCGCTCAAACGGCTTATATTGACGACACACTTTTAGTTCCTCTGCGCAGCGGCGCTGGCACTAGCTTTCGCATCATTCACAAAGGAATCAAAAGCGGATTGAAGCTTGAGATTTTGGAACAAGACAAAAGCAACGGCTATTCAAAAGTAAAAACCCCGAGCGGGCTAGAGGGATACCTTCCGACTCGATACTTATCTATGGAGCCGATTGCAAAAATGAAGCTCGCCACTGCAAGCAAAAACCTAGCGGCCAGCAATCGCGAAAACACTGAGTTAAAAAAACAGCTTTCTGAACTTAAAACTGAGTTCACTGGTCTCTCTAAAAATCACAAAAATACCAGTAGCGCTTTAGAGAAAAATGCAAAAGAACTGACCGACATTAAAAAAATCTCTGCCAACGCCATCGCATTAGACCGAAAAAGCCGCGAGCTGCGTGAAAGCAACGAACAGCTTCGAAATGAACTCGAGCTTCTGCAAGTCGAAAACATACGACTCAAAGATCGCTCAGAATCTAACTCAATGCTAATGGGCGGCGGACTTGTTGTTCTCGGCGTTATACTTGCTCTGCTTGTGCCAATGCTAAAGCCTACCAAAAAGAACGATAGCTGGGCCTAACCCCTCTAACCACCTTTCTCTTCGTAAACATATAGATCTTTAACCCGAATTGTAAAACCGGGTTAAAGACTGTGACCGCCCTTACGATTCCTCAACTATTGCATGTTCGTAACGCCAAGCTCTTTGACAGACGAGCATTTAGCACATATAAAGAGTGGGACGCGAACCCGAAAGGTGCTAACGAAATGGCAAATTTAAATATCCGGAATTACAACGAGAAAAGGGATTTCATCCGCATGAAGGTTGAAACCGAAGTCACCCTAACGTTGAACGGTACAGGTGAGCAGGTTAAAGCTTATTGCCGCGACTTGAGTGGCACAGGAATGCTGATAGAATCAACACAAGAGATAAAAGAGGGGACGGTTTGTACAACACGCCTACCTTCCAACAACGAAGCCTTTCCTGCACTAGATGCAAAAGTAAAAGTCCTTCGCTGTATTACCTCAGAAGAAGATGAAGATAGATTTTCATTAGGCATGGAAATCATGGAAATCGGAATATAAAAAAAGGCGATCACTCGCCTTTTTTTATGGGTCTCAGCTTATAACGCCATAGACCTTAAACCAGCTTTTCGGCCGACACAATCACACCATTGTTGTCGGCGTAGACAAACTCTCCCGGGACAAAAGTAACGCCACCAAATGTAACGGGAATGTTCAGATCCCCAATACCGCGTTTTTCAGTCTTCCGCGGATTTGAACCCAGAGCATGAACCCCTAGATCCGTCTCTGCAATCACGTCAACGTCTCGGACGCACCCGTAAATCACTAAACCTTCCCAACCATTTGAGGCGGCTTTTTCTGCGAGCATATCCCCTAATAAAGCGTTTCGCATAGACCCACCACCGTCGACGACCATCACTTTGCCATGACCGGGCAAGCCAACCTGTTCTTTAACAACAGAGTTATCTTCGAAACACTTTACCGTAACGATTTCTCCACCAAACGACTCTCTAGCACCAAAGCACCCGAACATTGGCTCAACTACTTTCACCTTATCCGGGAACTCATCGCACAAATCAGGCGTAACAATCAACGCACCTGTCATACTTCACCTCATCACTATCTGTTTAAGCGTCTTCCGCCAAAAAGAACCAAGTATCCAGAACCGAATCCGGATTCAAAGAAACGCTGTCGATACCTTTCTCAACCAGCCACTTAGCAAAGTCTGGATGATCAGAGGGGCCTTGCCCACATATTCCGACATACTTACCTGCCTTATTACAAGCATCTATCGCCATACCAATCAAAGAGGTGATCGCATCATTTCGCTCGTCAAACAGGTGCGCAACGATCCCTGAGTCTCGATCCAAACCTAACGTCAACTGAGTCAAATCATTCGACCCAATAGAGAAGCCATCAAAGTGCTCAAGAAACTGATCGGCAAGAAGCGCATTCGCTGGCAGCTCACACATCATAATAACTTTAAGCCCGTTTTCACCGCGCTTTAGCCCTCTCTCTTCTAGCAAATCCACAACCTGCTTGGCCTCTCCCGGCGTGCGTACGAAAGGAACCATAACCTCTACGTTGGTAAAGCCCATTTCATTTCGTACACGCTTAAATGCCTCACACTCTAAATAGAAGCAATCACGAAAGGTGTCTGATATATAACGCGAGGCACCACGAAATCCTAACATTGGGTTTTCTTCGTCAGGCTCGTACAAAGCACCGCCAATTAGGTTGGCATACTCGTTAGATTTAAAGTCCGACAAACGCACGATGACCCGTTTGGGGTAGAATGCCGCGGCTAATGTCGAGATGCCCTCAACCAACTTAGAAACATAAAAATCGACTGGAGAGTCATAACCACTAATTCGCTTCTCTACCGTTGCCTTCACTTCAGGCGGCAAAGTATCGAAATTTAGCAACGCCTTAGGGTGTACACCAATCATGCGGTTGATAATAAACTCCAAACGCGCCAGACCTACACCATCATTTGGTAAGGCCTGAAAATCGAAAGCTCTGTCCGGGTTACCGACGTTCATCATGAGTTTGATATCTAAGTCGGGCATCGACTCGACACTGTTCGCTTTTAACTCAAAGTCCAGCAAACCCTCATAAATATAACCCGTATCACCTTCTGCACACGAAACTGTTACCGGGTCGCCTGACGTCAACACTTCCGTTGCATCACCGCAACCAACGACCGCCGGTATGCCTAGCTCACGCGCAATAATCGCAGCGTGGCACGTACGTCCACCCCGGTCCGTCACAATCGCAGACGCTCGCTTCATCACCGGCTCCCAATCTGGATCAGTCATATCGGTAACCAATACATCACCGTCGTTGACCTGGTCCATATCTTCAATGGAGTCGACAACCTTAACCGGGCCGCTTCCGATTTTTTGACCAATACTGCGCCCTTCAACCCGCACATTACCCGTTTCATTCATTAGGTAGCGCTCCAGCACGGTTGCACTACTGCGGCTTTTGACCGTTTCTGGTCGAGCCTGAACAATATAGATCAACCCGTCATCACCATCCTTCGCCCACTCGATATCCATCGGGCGCTGATAATGCTCTTCAATAATCATTGCTTGGCGGGTGAGTTCTTCGATTTCCGCATCGGTTAGCGAGAAAACCTGCCGTAAATGCGGTTCAACTTTCACGGTTTCAACCAACTCGTCTTCTGCTGACGAGTAAATCATTTTAATGGCTTTGCTACCGAGATTACGGCGCAATATAGCCGGCCGACCGGCCTGATAAGTGGGTTTATGTACGTAGAATTCATCTGGGTTCACAGCGCCCTGAACAACCGTTTCGCCTAAGCCATAAGACGAGGTAATAAAGACCACATCACGAAACCCTGACTCGGTGTCTAGGGTGAACATCACGCCACTTGACGAGGTTTCACTGCGCACCATGCGCTGAATACCTGCAGAAAGCGCCACTTCAGCATGCTCAAAATTATGATGAACCCGATAAGAAATTGCACGGTCGTTATAGAGAGAAGCAAATACTTCTTTAACAGCAGCCTTAACCTTAGCGATGCCCTCTACATTTAGGAAAGTCTCTTGCTGGCCTGCAAACGACGCTTCGGGAAGATCTTCCGCTGTCGCAGAAGAGCGAACAGCAACCGCTAAATGCTCATTCCCTTCTTGAAGTTTTTCATAGGCAGATTCAATGCTTTTATTCAAAGCGTCTGGAAAACTCGCATCCATCACCCATGATCGAATGCGAGCACCGGTATCAGCTAGCGCATTAACATCTTGAACATCCAACTCCGCTAACGCTTTATGAATCCGGTCAGCCAAGCCGTCGGCATTAATAAACTCTCTAAAGGCCTCTGACGTTGTCGCGAAACCGTTCGGCACTCTAACGGCCTTGGATGAGAGGTTCGATATCATTTCTCCCAACGAAGCATTTTTGCCTCCAACGCGTTCTACGTCACCCATTCCAAGTTCATCAAACCACACTACGTATTCTTGCAAGACCCTTCTCCTAACAAGCCCACCTCTGCTCAAGAGATGGAAGATAATATTCACACAAAACCAATGTGCGGATAATAACACTTTATGCTAGTGTGTTGAGTAAAAATGCAAGCCAAATAATACCTTTAATGCGCGCCTTATCGACTCTGTGCATCTACTGCACCAAAGCGACGCAGCCACCTAAATTTTATCGAGCCTAATATCAATATGACGACAAAACGCACCGCTTTTTTTGTGTCCGACGGGACCGGAATCACTTCCGAAGCTTTAGGTATGAGCCTGCTCAGCCGTTTTGAAGGGTTTGAGTTTGAGCGCATTACATTGCCCTACGTAGACAGCGTTGAGAAAGCAAATGAAACCGTTGAAAAAATCAACGAAGCCTCTCTTAGAAACGATGCAAAAGCGATTATTTTCGACACATTGGTGGACGATCGTATTCGTAGCATTATCGCGTCAAGCAACTGTTTTATGATTGACGTTTTCGCCGCATTTCTTGGCCCGTTAGAACAAGAACTGGGACAACAACCTTCTGATCGAGTGGGGCGCAATAAGATCACGGAAAACAGAGGGTACGATCATCGCATCTCGGCAATCAGCTACGCACTCGACAACGACGATGGTGCCCGTACTCGCTATTACAACGAGGCCGATGTAATACTCGTCGGCGTATCACGCAGCGGCAAAACACCTACCTGCCTATACCTAGCCATGCAGTATGGAATCAAAGCAGCGAACTACCCATTAACCGAAGAAGACATTGATGACCAAAAGTTACCGGCGTCGATCAAGAGCTTCAAACAAAAACTATTTGGGCTAACCATTGAACCTGACCGATTATCTCTTATTCGAAACGAGCGCAAAGCAAACTCGCGCTATGCATCAATGAAACAATGTAATTATGAAGTGGAAGAAGTGGAGCTCATGTATCGTAGAGAGCGCATTCCCTTTATGAATACGACTCATTACTCAGTTGAAGAAATAGCGACTCGAATAATGGTTCAAGCCGAGATAAAAAGACGCTGCTGAATATAAGCGCAGCATCGGCCCAATGACATCGCTGACCATAAAAAAGGGAGCAAGCCTTCTCGCCCTGCTCCCTTAAACATATAGTTTAGAGCTCGTGAACAACCAGCCCCAAGCTATCAACATCCTTTTTATGTGCTGCACTCGTAATCACCGCCGTACTTGCACTATCGGCCGTTAGATAACTAGCAGAAACACGCTTTAAGTCGTCCAACGTAACCTTTAATACCGAAGCCCGAAACTGCTCTCGCTGACTCTGCGAACGACCAAACAAATCACTATGGAAGTCACCTTTAGCCTCACCAGCTGGCGAGCGAGGCTTATCAATCTGAGAAACGACGCCCAGCACCGCTTGCTCTAGGGTTTCCTCATCATGATTCTCAGACAGAAGCCACTCAAGCGAGGCGTCGAAGTCCTCAAGTGTTTCGGTCAAGCGTGGGTCCCGATACGAATAAAAACGGAACGAAGCGGTCGCTGAATCTTGCGTTGCGCCGCCACCATATGCGCCACCCTGCTCACGAATGGCGCGGTGCAAAAATCCATTTCGCAAAAAACCACCTAACACCGACAATGCTGGCGCATCACTATGGCCGACAGGCACTGTAGGGTAAGCTTTCGCACAAAAGTTTACCTGAGTAGATGTTAACCAAGCTTGCTTAACGGTTTCACGAATCTTTGGTAATTCGAATGCTGGAAGGCCTTTCTGTGACACAAATCCTGCATGCAAACCCGAAATATAACCGGCTACTCCCTCAATAACATCTGGCTCCGCAACGACCAAAAACTGACGAGATGCCAATTTAATCGCTTCATGTATCTGAGACAGCTCGCCCATCAATTCAGATAACTGGACAGTATCATCCAACTCGTCATCCAAGGCTTTAATCGCCTTAATTCCTTGCATACCGCCAACCGAGTAACTCAAATGTGCCACCGGACTCATACCACTCGCAGCTACTCCCATCGCTAAGCTGTGCCCGCTATTAGTAACAGACTGCTCTCGCTTCGCACGCATCTGTGCAACCAACTCGCGAACCCGTGCCGACTCATCAAAGCGAACGCTCGCTAAGGTTTCGTGCAACAGATCACTTAGCTTGTCATGATTGCGCGATAGCGCCTTACCAGAGAATATCATCACTCCTTTTACATCTTGCTCATCATCAACCCCGCCTTTCACACTCGAAAATGCGCCAATGCCTCCCGTTGTAGCAGACTGACGATTTTGCACATCTAAATAAGAGTCGTCCGCAAGGCCAAGCTCAGTCACAACATTTGAGTAAACCGGCAGCAGTGCTCTCTGACGCTCAGTAAGCTCAGGTAAGTCGATAATGATTTGCTGATACACGAGCCCATTTGTACCCTGCTCATAGCACGTAACGTGAGGGCGACCTTCTGCATCAGTATTTTCTTTTGCACTGGGAAACGCCATATGAAGAGGAACATCTTCAATACCCACTTTGGGTAAAATAGACTCGTCGTCTTTTTGCATCTGTCTTTTATTAAGAGCCGCTGCTTGATCGACAACTTTCTTAGCTTCAGACTCGGTCAGTTCAGCTTTTTTTGCCGCCAACTCTTTTTGGAGTAAAGCATCGCGCACCGATTCGAAGTTATGGTCTGGCTGCATGGTGAGCGTGACCCGGTGAACATTGTCCAGCAACAGTTTTTTAACCAAACCTTTAAAGTATTCCGGATCTTCAATGCGCTCTCGCAAGCTAACCAGTACTGGCTCTAAATCAAGCAATGCAACAGGGTCTCCGCCGTGCAACATTGGCGATAGCGCTCCCAATATTATCTGCAAACCATAAGGGTAACTGTCGCCTGAAATTTCACGCTGGCTTAACTCCAACTGGTGCAAAACGGCTTCTAGTCGCTCTTTTGCAACACCATTCTCAGCGACTTCTTCGAGTACGGCAATTACCTCCTGCTCAAACGCTTCCGCGCTCCCAGGATTGCTCCCTTCAAGCCCACACGCAAACGCCATTTCTCTGTTCGAATCTTCCAATCCGCAAAGAGGCGATGGCGCGTGTCCAAGCTCTGAGCCCTCTAGCACTCGTTGCAGAGGCGCTGCGCTATTCTCAAACAATACGTTCGACAGCAAATGCGCCTCTAAATTCTGCTCTAGATCGAAACTATGATCTAACAACCAAGCCATCACTAAATGCGTTTTGTTTTCAGTAGACTCGGCTTTCTCTAAGGGATAATTTTCCAAAACACGGATCGGCGCGCAATAGCGTTTCTCATTCGGCACATTGATCTCATGATCTTCAGCAGAGAAGCGAGACAAAACCGCATCGTGAAATTTTTGTTGATGTTCAAACGCTGGGATATCGCCAAACGTAAGGAAAACAGCATTGCTCGGGTGATAGTGCTTTTTGTAAAAGTCTTGCAGCTGCGTATAACTGAGATCGGTAATGTGCTCGGGATCACCGCCTGAATTATAGTGATAGGTTGTCGTAGGGTATAAGTGCCGAGTCAATGTCTGCCAGAGCTGACTCACCGGCGAACTCATCGCACCTTTCATTTCGTTATAGACAACACCTTTGTAACACAGGTCACTATCGACGTTATCTGCTTCTTCGAATTCAACTCGATGCCCTTCCTGTAGAAAATCCATCTCATCTAAACGCGAAAAGAAAACGGCATCCAAGTAGACATCTAATAGATTGTTAAAATCCTTTTTGTTCTTACTCGCAAACGGATAAGCGGTCCAGTCACTACTCGTAAAGGCATTCATAAAGGTATTTAGCGAACGCCGTATCATCATAAAGAAAGGGTCGCGGACTGGGTATTTTTCACTGCCACACAGGGCAGTGTGTTCAAGAATATGTGCAACGCCTGAGTTATCAGTCGGCACCGTTTTGAGGCCAACCAAAAATACATTCTCTGCATTGTTCGCTGCAAAATGCAGATGCCGAGCGCCGGTACCGATGTGCTCGTACTCTTGGGCCTCTACATGGAGAGCTTCTATCGCCTGCGAGCGAATGAGTTTAAATGCGTCATGAGAAAGTGAAGCAGACATATATTCCTAATTACCTTAATGTTGGTTCAAACGGGAAGCACAAGAAACATGTCGATTCAGGGCTAAAAACAGGCACTAAAACTAGTGGAACCGTACCCTATCAACAATAGGTTCCAGTGGGCAAGCCCTACCGTATTAGGAACTTAATCACGTACAAAATTCGAGCAGACAATTCCCCTCTTACCGCTCTTCAGAGCCCACAATCAAATAATCCTGTAAGTTACTCATATATTGAATGTTATTGAACATCACAAATCAGAAGAAGGATTTGTGACTAACATTGCAAATCACTTTATTTATTCGGCAAATCTCTCAACAAGCATCTAGACTATTGTTAGTAATGAATAATCATTTCACCTGCAGTTTTCTTATTTTTTGCCGCAGCCCTACACGAACGCGTTTGCACTCGGCACAGCTATAAAAGGAAAGGTACTAAGCGATATGGTCGATCTAAGACCTCTGCTATTTATTAATGCTCTGCTCGCCATGTTGTTGGCGACGGCGGGGCTTGCGTATTTAAATGGCAACTCCAATGACAGTTATGATGGGCGTGACGGCCAAGTATCTATTGCCTCAGACTCCTCACGCACTGACACCTCAGAATATTCAGACAAAACGAATACCAAGACCGATCCGTCAGACGAAAACGAAGATGACGTTCAAGACGAAGAAGTTGACGAATCTCCTCTTTTTGTCACGCAAACATCAAATGAGAAAACAGAAAGTGATGCGAGCAACGATATAGAGTCAAGCCGGCCAACGCCCAGTAATGAATACGCTGAGCCTATTAGCCAGCCACAACAAACCCCTATTATTACAGGCAAAGTCGTCGTTACATCCAATGTCTATGACGATATCGTGCTGGTTAACGGCAAGCCCTACGGACCAACAAGACTCGAGCTAAATCTAACACCTGGGAGTTATCAGGTAGAAGTTGCTAAAGCAGGCTATGCCAGCTGGACCACCAACATTGATATCCGAAGAGGTCAAACTCAAAACCTAAGCGCCCGCCTGGAACTTTATACCTCCGTCAACTACGTCAATGGTATCTGGGAAAATGGTATCAAAACTGGCGAAGGTAGATATATCGAAGATGCACAACTCGATTACAACGGCTCATTCGTCAACGGAAAATTCCATGGTAATGGCACAGTGCGTTACGCCACAGGAATGAAATACCAAGGCCAGTGGTTCGAAGGAAAAATGAAAGGCGAAGGTTCTTTAACGACAGCAGAAGGCGATACCTACGTTGGCGAGATGAACGACAATAAATTTAATGGCGACGGCACGCTAACCAAAGCTAGTGGCGATATTTATACCGGTTACTGGATAGATGGCGTGCTAAATGGCCAAGGCTCACTAACAACTAGAGACGGTTTGCTATACGTAGGCGGCTTTGCAGACAACCTGTTCCACGGCAGCGGATCATTAACATACCCCGATGGCGGCCACTACGAAGGCTCGTTTTCTAATGGGTTATTTCACGGTAAAGGCGTCGAGGTTTATGCTGATGGCAAGAAGTATGTTGGCCAGTTCATCGAAGGCCTGTATCACGGCAAAGGCGAAATGCTGAATCCTAATGGCAGTAAAATCACCGGCACATTTAAAGACGGCAAACCGTTTGGAAAAGCGACGCTGACGACCTCCGAGGGTGAAGTCTTTACCGCTAGATCGAGTGAGCCTGGTGTTTGCTATCGACTCAAGAGCTATCGTGCAACCGAATGCCCGAAACTAGAAGGTTGGTGACCAGCATTAGTCTCGTAAGCGCCAGATAAACTGGCAAAATAGTATTCCGTTAGATGTCTATTATACTGAATCTAAGCACGCACAGTATTGGCAGCGAACAGGAACAACAGACAGAAACAAGCGCCGAATAAGCGCAAAAAAGTAACATAGAGGTAAGTAATGACAATCAAGAGCGCCCTACTGGTTGACGATTCCAAAGTGGCTCGTTTTGCCTTGAGCAAACTGTTGGAAAAGATCAATCTAAATGTAGCTATGGTGGGGTCTGGCGAGGAGGCACTCGAGTACTTGTCTGGCAATGATAACCCCGATGTTATTTTCATGGATCATTTAATGCCCGGAATGAATGGCGTCGATGCAACCAAAGAAATAAAGATGAATCCAGATACGACTAGTATCCCGGTTGTCATGTGTACATCGAAAAAATCAGAAGAGTTTAATGAAGATGCTCACACCTACGGTATCTATGACGTACTCACTAAACCTGCCGAACCATCGAGAGTCAGTGAAATCATCGATAGACTAGCGCATGATGTTGCCAATGGAACGCTACCGCAACCAGCCATCGCGCTCGCTGTTCCGGAGCCGGAATTAGGAGCCCTGGGCGAGTATATTCACGCCGATCTTCAAGAAGCCAAACCTGCCGTGGCACCGCCAGCCAGTGCCGAGCCGGCACCATTGCCTACCGACATGATTGAGCAAGTTGCGCGCTCAGCCGTAAAAGCGAACGTCAACAATAGGCTTCACGAACTACTTTCGAGTTCGTTTGATGAACAGTATGACCATTTAAAACGCATTCTGAGCGAATCCAAAGCAGAACAACAAGAGCACCTGAAAAGCATAATGGATTCGTATGTTGACCAAATTAATCAGAAAACAGAGTCGATTAAAGAAGAAGTGGCCGCTGAAGTTAGTCTGTTTATCAGCAATCAACTTAAAGAATTCCGTGTTGAATTAGATTCATCGAGCCAAAGCGCAGGAATCAGCGAAGCACAGATTGCTGAACTAAAAGATCACCTAGCGTCTGTGCAAGCGATGGATACTGAGCTTTTGCAAAAAATGCAAACTGACGCAATTCAACAGGCTCATGAGACAGCGCGTGAAACGGCAGAAGATATCGCCGAACAAGCCGTTTCGAGCTATATCAAGAAGCAGCGCAAAGAAAGCAGCAAGTTTTATGGCGTCGCTTTGGCTGCCAGTATTGCCGTTTTTGCCATCGGAATTATAGCGGTCACTGGATTAATCTAAACTCGCAGATCGTCGGGGTAGTCGACATCTCTCACGGCATCCCCGACGTCGACTAAAACGTGAGGACAGTCAGCAATTAGCTGCTTTGCCCCACCGTCCCCTTCCAAACAAGCTAAGCCGTCTAAATAGCGGTTAGGAAAGTAAGCGGGAACCCCTCCCCAGCCACCGTAATCTGCGGCGACGATTTTCTCCGGGCTGCGCTCCGCTTGCTCACGCATCATCATAATATGCTCTTTCGTTAGCCAAGGCTGATCGCCCAACAAGATCAGCACGCCGTCCGTCACTCGACCCGAATTAACCAGCTCATTGAGAGCTTTACCTATACTTTCAGATAAACCACGCTTCCAATAAACCACGTCAACCACGTTAGTTTTTGTCAGAACCTCACTACAGTTCCGTTGAATTAATTCTCTATTCGCACCTAAGGCAACCCAAGGCCTATAGCCTTCAGCGAGCGCTAAACGAATAACGTATTCCAGCATAGAAACATCTTTAAACGAGGCCAACTGCTTGGGCGAACCAAATCGTTTTGCTTCACCGGCTGCTAGAATAATGACTTGTGCGTTTTTCAAACGTTTCTCCAAATGCAAAAACTTAATACAGCTCGCGACTAAGCCTATAATAGAAAGCCAACAAGGGGTAGAATACGCGCCCTTTTTACTCTTCGACCCCACAGCGTCTCGGAAAGGTTTAGCATGCAGATTGACACTCCTTTATTCTCCCACCCCAAGTATTGGGCTGAGTGCTATGGCCACGCGCCATTCCTACCGATGTCCCGCAAAGAAATGGACGACTTAGGCTGGGATAGTTGCGATGTCATTATTGTGTGCGGTGATGCTTACGTAGACCACCCTAGCTTCGGCATGGCGGTGATTGGTCGCCTACTTGAATCCCAAGGGTTTCGCGTCGGGATTATTGCCCAACCTGACTGGACATCTAAAGACGCATTTCAAGCACTGGGTAAGCCAAATCTTTTCTTTGCCGTCTCTGCAGGCAACATGGATTCGATGATCAATCGTTATACGGCTGATCTAAAGATACGCCATGACGATGCCTATACAGCTGGAAACATTGGCGGCAAACGGCCAGATAGGGCCGTTACCGTCTACAGCCAACGCTGCCGAGAAGCGTTCAAAGATGTGCCAATTGTCGTCGGTGGCATTGAGGCTAGCCTCCGTAGAATGGCTCATTACGATTACTGGTCCGATAAAGTTAAACGTTCAGTGCTGCTGGATTCCAAAGCCGACATTCTTTTATACGGCAATGCCGAACGAGCCATCGCAGAAGTCGCTCTGCGAATATCTCGGGGCGAACACCCAAAACAAATGCATAATATTCGCGGCACTGCTGTCGTTTTAAATGAACTGCCGGCAGACTGGACCGTAAAAGACTCATCTCGCGTCGACAAACCAGGTCGCGTCGACGCTATTATTAGCCCTTATGTAGATACTCGTTCGGCTGAAGAAGCGAACCCCTGCTCGAGCGGAGGCGAAGTAAATGAAGCGCTGCAAGAGCCTGAAGAGATTCCTGCGCAAGTACTAAAGATTATGCCGATCAAAGGGCAGGACAAAGAATACATACGCCTCCCCTCTTTCGAAAAAGTAGTTAATGACCCGGTACTCTATGCGCACACATCGCGCGTGCTGCATTTAGAAACTAATCCGGCCAATGCACAAGTACTAGTGCAACCGCATGCTGAGCGCTATGTTTGGATTAATCCGCCACCTATTCCTCTCGCAACAGATGAGCTGGATGACGTATTTGAACTGCAGTATCAACGCGTCCCCCACCCTGTTTACGGCGATGCTAAAATACCCGCTTATGAAATGATTCGTTTCTCGGTCAACATCATGCGCGGCTGTTTCGGCGGCTGCTCATTCTGCTCTATTACCGAGCACGAAGGTCGCGTCATTCAAAGCCGATCAGAAGACTCTATAATTCGAGAGATTGAAAAAATTAGAGACATGACGCCCGGTTTTACAGGAACCATCTCTGACCTCGGCGGCCCAACCGCCAACATGTATCAACTTAACTGCAAATCTGAAGAAATTCATGCGCGCTGCAGACGTCTATCATGCGTTTACCCGGGGATTTGCAAAAATCTCGAAACAGACCACTCACCTACGACGAATCTTTACCGTCGTGCGCGCACCCTGCCCGGCATTAAACGAATTTTCGTTGCCTCAGGTTTACGCTACGACTTAGCAGTAGAAGACCCAGAGTATGTTAAAGAACTGGTGACACACCACGTCGGCGGCTACTTAAAAATTGCGCCGGAACATACCGAAGGAAGCCCTTTATCTAAGATGATGAAGCCAGGCATGGGCACTTACTATCGCTTTAAAGAACTGTTCGAGAAGTTCTCCGCTGAAGCAGGCAAAAAGCAATATCTCATTCCATACTTTATCGCAGCCCACCCCGGCACACGTGACGAAGACATGATGAATCTCGCGCTATGGCTTAAGAGCAATGGTTTTCGTGCTGACCAAGTGCAAAACTTTTACCCATCACCAATGGCTAGCGCAACCGCGATGTATCACACTGAGAAAGACCCCTTGCATCGCGTCGACTATAAATCAGATAAAGTAGCGATTCCTAAAGGCGCCAAACAAAGACGCCTCCACAAGGCATTCCTTCGTTACCATGATCCTGACAATTGGCCGATGTTAAGAGAAGCATTGAAGTCTATGGGTAAAGCCCACTTGATCGGGTACGGCAAAAAGCACCTCATCCCGCCGACGCAACCCACCAAGCCAAGCCGCAATAAAACGCTGGGTCAAAGCCAAGCCAAAATGCGAAAAGGAAAAGTGCTGACAAAACATACAGGGCTTCCGCCTCGCAAACATTCGTAGGGAATTGCAAACGTTGCGATCTGGGCTTGGTATACAAAACTAGATCGCAACCCTATAATGCCGCGAAAACTGTATTGCTCAAATCTTGCTCATCAATAATAAACACTACAACGCACCATAAAACAGCTTGGCATACAGAACACTCAGCCGATTGAATCGGATATACCAATGACACACCCACTAAAAATTAGTTGTAGGAGAAATAGCTAACCGTGTTTGAACTCAATGCAAGTAAACAACTCAGCATCAAAAACGATGTTCTGTCAGGATTAACCGTTGCTCTGGCGCTGGTACCTGAAGCCGTCGCCTTTGCTTTTGTTGCCGGTGTCGACCCACTAGTCGGCCTTTACGCTGCTTTTATCGTTGGTCTCATCACGGCATCAATTGGTGGCCGCCCAGGCATGATTTCTGGTGCGACAGGCGCTCTTGCCGTCGTTATGGTATCTCTTGTTGCTACCCATGGCGTGCAGTACCTCTTTGCAACGGTAGTCCTAATGGGAATACTTCAAATACTCGCTGGCGTGTTCAAGCTTGGTAAGTTCATTCGAATGGTTCCGCACCCCGTTATGCTGGGCTTTGTTAACGGCCTCGCCATTGTTATATTTCTCGCGCAACTCGGACAATTTGGTGACGGCACCGACGCTCCAGGCTGGCTAGCGGATACGTCACTCGAAGGCTCTATTATTGACATCGCTTGGATGAGCGGCTCCGCCCTTTACATCATGCTCGGGCTTGTCGTCGTAACAATGGCCATCATCCACTATTTGCCGAAATTCACTAAAGCGATCCCATCATCTCTGGCAGCCATCTTAATCGTTTCGCTAGCAGCTCTATTCTTTGACCTTGACACTCGCCTAGTCGGAGATGTTGCCTCCATCGCAGGATCACTGCCTGAATTCTCAATACCCGCGGTTCCGCTTAACTGGGAAACACTAACAATTATATTCCCTTATGCTCTTATCCTAGCAACGATCGGATTAATCGAGTCTTTGTTAACCCTCAGTCTAATCGACGAAATAACCCAAACCCATGGCAAGGGCAATCGAGAATGCGTTGCTCAGGGTGCAGCCAATACCGTCACTGGTTTTTTTGGTGGCATGGGTGGTTGTGCGATGATCGGACAAAGCATGATCAATGTTAATTCAGGTGGCCGTGGCCGGCTATCAGGCATATCTGCCGCCTTATTTCTTCTTTGCTTTATACTGTTCACCTCCTCTCTTATTGAACAGATTCCAGTGGCAGCGTTAGTTGGTGTCATGTTCATCGTTGTCATCGGCACGTTTGAATGGTCTAGCTTCCGCATCTTAAGAAAAGTACCTAAGTCAGACGCACTCATTATAATTCTCGTCTCGGGCGTTACGGTCGCTACAGATTTAGCCATTGCGGTTGTTGTTGGTGTTATTGTTGCCGCACTAGTTTTCGCATGGGAACACGCCAAACACGTCATTGTTGAGAAGCATGATAATGAAGAAGGTTCGACGGTATACAAAGTAGACGGCCCACTGTTCTTTGGTTCAATCTCGCATTTTTTATCTGGCTTTAATGTCGCTGAAGATAAAGACGATGTTGTGATCGACTTCGGGCGATCACGCGTTTGCGACCACTCTGGAATCGAAGCAATCGACACCTTGGCTGAGCGCTATATGAATGCGAACAAAGTACTTCATCTTCGCCACTTGAGCCCGGAGTGTCACGTACTCCTCAAGAACGCAGGAAGCGCAATTGAAGTAAACCGCAAAGAAGACCCGTCTTACCATATCGCGTCTGATCAACTAGACTAGTATTGTCGCTAGATGAAAAGGGGCTGACCGAGGTCAAGCCCCTAACATCCTATTTGATAAAACCCGTGTTAAACTTATTAGACAGATTGCAGTATTGATACCCTAAAATCGGAGAATCTTCGCATGAGCAAAACTGACAAGCTTGGTTTAGACAAGGTCGTAAATCGAATCAACAAAGAGTTTGAAAAAACAACGAGTCAATTCGATAAACTCGTAAGTGACGCGTTTAAACAACTCGATAATTTGCAGCAACAAGTCCACGAACCAATCAAGAAAATCATTGAAGACATGGACAAAATTAAAGACCGTGAAGTCAATCGATTTCAGTCTGAGTTCGACAAGCGCATGCAAGAGTTCAGCGACCTTCAATCGCAGCTCCTAGACAAACTCGGAATGGAAGCCCCAAAACCAGCCGCAAAAAAAGCGGCTCCTAAAAAAGCGCCAGCAAAAAAAGCCACTCCCAAAAAAGCCGCACCGGCCAAAACAGCAAAAGCTGCAACGAAAAAAGCAGCAGCAAAACCTGCCGCAAAAAAAGCGGCGGTAAAAAAAGCACCTGCGAAAAAGCCTGCAGCCAAGAAAGCAGTCCCAAAAAAACCAGCCCCGAAAGCGGCAGCAAAAAAACCAGCAACTAAACCAGCACCGAAAAAAGCTACACCTAAGGCTGCAGGTCTAGCTGACCTAGGTGGCGTCGGGCCGGCAATGGTCAAAAAGTTGAATAGTGCAGGCATTACCTCTCTAGCTCAAATTGCGAACCCTAATGAGACAGACAAAAAAGCACTTGCATCATTTGTAAAGGTTCGGGGATATTCCTCTTGGGCTAGCGAAGCAAAAAAATTAGTCAAGTAGGAAACATAGACACAGCGCACGTTAGCGGCAAATGATACGCAATTTTATATTTCATACGCCGCCAACTTAGCCCCTTATGTAAGGGGCTGTTACTCTTCCCTGCTCCCACCAACAACTCGTTACATATCAACACCACTGCCAGATACTAAATCTCCTGCTGTGCCTCTAGACTGAACTTATAACTTTAATTAATAAAGCGTGAGTTTTTAATTTGCCGAGCCGAGCTGGAATGTGTTCAAACATACTACTGATAGTAGGCGTCGTATTTTCCTCGTCTGCCTATGCAACTAGTGACGTACTGAGCGTCACTTCTCTTCAAGCAATGTTTGCAAGTTTCTCCGCCGCACTCTTTGGAACTCTTTGCTTCGTTCTTTATCGACTCAACAGACGCCTGCAAAAGAACATCCGGTCTAACGAAGCCACTGAAATAATGATGAGCAAGCTTAGTAGTGCTATCACAAACAGCGGCGCAAGCATCCTGATTACAGATCAAAACGGCATCATTGAATACGTTAATCAGAAATTCTGTACTACCACGTGCTACCTTCATTCTGACGTTATCGGGCAATCAATCGATATGCTCACGCCGCCAGAGAATGAACAGAAATGCGGCCCGATCAGTAAGGACTACTTAAAACCGGTATGGGAAGGCGAGCTAATACTGAGAAAAAAGAACCGCAGTAGCTACTGGAATGCGGTAACCATTTCGGCAGTCTATGGCAAAAATAAGGTGATCACGAACTACGTCATGTCAGCGATCGATATCACCGCACTGAAAAATGCTAACAAGAAAATGGAAAACCTTGCCCTGTTTGACTCATTAACGGGCCTAGCTAACAGAAGGCTGTTCACCGATAGGCTGAATGTTTCTATTCTTAATGCACAACGTCACGACAAAGTGACGGCACTTTTCTTTTTGGATCTGGACCAATTCAAACGCATCAACGACACCCTTGGTCACCAAGCGGGAGATCAACTGCTACTCATTGCAGCAGAACGAATCAAAGGCTGCGTTAGGGAGCAGGACACCGTTGCTCGCCTCGGCGGCGACGAATTCACCATCTTGCTCAACGACATCACCGAACTAGATAAAATAGCCAGCATTGCCGACAGCGTGCTAAGTACGCTGAAGCAGCCAATAAAGTTAGGAAAGCAAGAAGTCATTATTTCGACCAGTATCGGCATCACGCTCGCGCCAACAGACAGTACCGATAGCGAAACGCTGATGAAGAACGCCGACCTAGCGTTATATATGGCAAAAGATAACGGACGAGATTGCTACCACTTCTTTACTGAAGATCTCAATACACGCGCGAATAAGCTACTCCACATTGAGAATGAGTTGCGCCAAGCGATCGCAAATGAAGACTTTTATCTGCATTATCAACCCCAAATCAATCTGAAGACTGGAGAGATCGCCAGTGTAGAAGCTCTGATCCGCTGGCGGCATCCAGACAAAGGCGAGATACCTCCTTCGGAATTCATTAGCATTGCTGAAGAGACTGGGCTGATCGTGCCTATTGGCGAATGGGTGATGAGACGTGCGTGCAAAGAGATCCACCAGCTTTACCTGCAAACCGGCAAACATCTGCGAGTCGCGGTCAATTTGTCGCCGCGTCAATTTAATGATTTAAATTTGGTAGACACGGTGGCGAACGCACTTAAGGACAGTGGCCTAGAAGCAGAGAAGCTTGAATTGGAAGTCACTGAAAGTATGCTGATGGATGACATCGGCACCGTCATAGAGCAACTCAATCGCATAAAATCTACCGGATCAACAATCTCAATTGACGACTTTGGCTCTGGCTATTCGTCACTTTGTTATTTGAGAAGCCTACCCGTCGATATTCTTAAGATAGACCAAGAATTCGTGACGGATATACCCGATGATCTTAGCGCGATGGAAATCGCATCAGCCGTCATAGCTGTTGCGCACAAGCTGAACCTCAAAGTCGTTGCTGAAGGTGTCGAGAATATCGACCAACGCGACTTTCTCGTTATCAATGGCTGTGACTACGCCCAAGGCTATTTCTTTAGCCGACCCCTGTGCTATGAAGGCCTGCATGCGTTCTTCGTAGAAGAGCAACAAGCCATCGCTTAGGTTATCTCGCTAAGCCAATTGTAAACTCTCTGTAAACCAGACAGTTCTATGTGAACTGTGCATCATCCAAGTCTGTTTACCAACACTTACATTGCGTATAATTTACTCACAGTCAGTAAATAAGAGCGATTAAGATGCTTGCCGTCACGATTCACATACTAGAATTCATTACACTCGCCCTTGTGGGCTTAACCGCAGTTCGCCTCAGGCGATTGGCCGGCAACGAACACGTCCTAGTTAAAGCTCCAGCGCAAAACGAAATGCCGGACCAACCGATCTACGTCGGGACGCCATCTCAAGGCCAAGACTACCAGCAAAAAATGGAATGCTTAAAACTCGCTCAGGCCTTTGCTGGCAATCAGTTATTAGAAATAAAACGAGAACTCTACAATCTAAACGCCGAACAACCAGAATGGCTTCGCGAAGCGGTAGGTTTGTACTTAATCGGCGCAATAGACTACATCGGCAAGAAGAACCATTGCGAAACAAAGAGTAGAAAAGAGCTAATCGAAATCGTTCTAAAATCTAATCTAAAAATCAGCAGAGACAAAGCGAAAGACTTCTTCGTTGATGCGGTTTGCAGAGAACCCGAAAGTGATGGTGATAAAATGGTCATTGCCGGCGCACAGGCCGCGAAATCGTGGCTCGAAACAAAACTCGTACCCAACAACTTTCGTTTACAGACTCGGGTTCAGGACTGGGGAGTTCTTGCTTGAGCGATTAGCGAGACTTAGCTGAGCTTTGCTTTTTACTTCTTATTTTGTCTTTAAGTGCCGAGCGAACTCGGCGCCATCGCATAACATCAGAATAACAGATCGCGCTAAAAGCGCATTTCAATACCCTGGTCGCTCATAAACGTTTTAGCTTGCTGAATAGAATATTCGCCAAAGTGAAAAATACTTGCCGCGAGCACAGCATCAGCGCCACCGAGTGTTACACCATCAGCCAAGTGCTGCAGGTTTCCAACGCCGCCAGACGCTATCACTGGGATATTAACAGCATCTACAATCGCGCGCGTCACACCAATATCGAAACCGCTCTTCATACCATCACGATCCATACTGGTCAGTAGGATTTCGCCAGCGCCCAACGCACTCATCTTTTTAGCCCACTCAACCGCATCAATGCCGGTAGGTTTTCGTCCGCCATGCGTAAAGATCTCCCATCGCCCAGGCTCACCCGGCGCCGAAACACACTTTGCATCAATCGCGACAACGATGCACTGACTGCCAAAACGCGCAGCCGCTTCACCGACAAAGTCAGGATTGAATACCGCCGCCGTATTAATGCTAACTTTATCAGCACCGGCATTTAACATGTCGCGAATATCTTCAACCTTGCGAATACCGCCACCAACTGTGAGCGGAATAAATACTTCACTCGCCATTTTTTCAACGGTATGAATAGTCGTATCGCGGCCTTCATGGCTCGCGGTAATGTCTAAGAAAGTAACTTCATCGGCACCTTGCTCGTCATACTTTTTGGCGACCTCAACTGGGTCTCCTGCATCACGAATATCGACAAACTGAACACCTTTTACAACTCGGCCCTGGTCAACATCGAGACAAGGGATAATACGTTTAGCCAAACCCATAGCGATATCTCAATCCTGTATTACATTGCCAAACCAGCATCACAATAGTGCTGGGCTTTTGCTACGTCTAAGGTGCCTTCATAGATAGCTCGACCTGTAATAGCGCCCTGAATACCTTGGTCTGCCTGAGCTTTAAGCGCGACGATATCTTCCATGTTAGTAATTCCGCCAGACGCGATAACAGGAATAGACGATGCTTGAGCTAAACGCACGGTCGCTTCGACATTGACACCTTGCATCATTCCATCGCGGGCAATATCGGTATAAACGATAGCCGAGACGCCTTGTTGATCGAATTGCTTCGCCAGATCTGTTGCTTCTACGTTAGACACTTCAGCCCAACCATCCGTTGCGACCTTACCGTCTTTAGCATCTAGACCCACGATAATATGATCCGGAAACTCACGACATGCCTCTTCGACAAACTCAGGCTCTTTAACCGCCTTAGTCCCGATAATCACATAATTAACACCGGCTTTGAGGTAGGTCTCAATGGTTTCGAGACTACGAATCCCACCACCAATTTGGATTGGAAAATTTGGGAAACGCTTAGCAATCTGCCTAACAATCTCACCATTAACCGGCTCACCTTCGAAGGCTCCGTTCAAGTCGACTAAATGCAAGCGTCTCGCACCAGAATCAAACCAACGCCCAGCCACCTCGACAGGGTCATCAGAAAAAACGGTAGAGTCTTCCATTCGGCCCTGACGTAACCGTACACACTTGCCATCTTTTAAATCTATCGCAGGAATGATTAACATGATCTCTCGCTATCTATTGGTGAGTCGGTAACGTCTACGCGACGCCATCCCACTCCGTAAAATTCTTTAACAGCTGCAAGCCTGCATGCTGACTCTTCTCTGGATGAAACTGCACTGAAAATATATTCTTTTTCGACACGGCTGCCGCAATGGACTTACCATATTCCGTCACCCCAACCGCAGCATTCACACTACTAGACACATAATAACTATGCACAAAGTAAAACCGGTCTAAATCATCAATATTGTGCCACATCGGATGACCAGGACTTTGTTTCACCTGATTCCAGCCCATATGAGGAACCTTCAACCGCTGCTCCCCGTCATAAAGGCTATCACCGAAATACTCAACTTCACCTTCAAACAAAGCAAGCCCGTCGACACCGCCATTCTCTTGGCTATGCTCCATCATTGCTTGCATACCAACGCAAATACCTAATACTGGTTTTTGCTGAACCTGCTCTTTCACTAGCTCATCAAATCCGAGGCGCTTAATCTCAGCCATACAATCTCGAATCGCTCCGACACCGGGCAACACGACACGGTCAGCCGAACGAATCACATGTTGATCCGAACTCACCACGACTTTTGTATTCGTCGATACGTGCTCAATCGCCTTGGAGACGGAATGAAGGTTGCCCATCCCGTAATCGATAATGGCAATAGTACTCATGCTGGTTTCACTTATTGTCGAAGTTAATTTCTTAATACGATGTGCAAAAATAAGTCTGACCTCAATAGAGGCCAGATCATATTCTACGCAGGAATAATCAGATTGCGCGGCGTTACAAAGTACCCTTAGTAGACGGCATCATTCCCGCCATACGCTCATCTAGCTCAAGCGCCATTCTTAACGCGCGGCCAAAAGCCTTAAACACCGTTTCAATCTGATGGTGAGCATTCTTACCTTTCAAATTATCGATGTGCAACGACACCAAGGCGTGATTAACAAATCCCTGAAAAAACTCAAAGAAAAGGTCCGTATCAAATTTACCCACACTACCCTTCACAAACGGCACATCCATCTCGAGCCCGGGGCGCCCCGAAAAGTCAATCACAACGCGCGACAATGCTTCGTCGAGCGGAACATAAGCATGCCCATAACGACGAATACCCTTCTTATCACCCACCGCCTTTGCAAAAGCTTGGCCTAAGGTAATGCCCAAGTCTTCGACCGTATGGTGATCATCGATATGCAGATCACCTTTCGCGACTGCTTCAATATCAATCAGGCCATGTCGACAAATCTGATCCAACATGTGCTCTAAAAACGGAATTCCTGTATCGAAACTCGCCTTGCCTGTTCCATCGATATTAATCGACACCGTTATCTGTGTTTCCAAGGTATCGCGGCTAACCGTAGCGGTTCTTGCAGCCATCTGTCACTCCAATGGTTTTACGCCTAAAATTCGGGCGCGAATTATAACCTTAATCCGTCGCGACGCCTATAGCGTTTAGCGCCGCATTTTCAGTATATCTTAGCTTACGAAAGCGCTTCTTGAATGCGCTCCATATAGGTATCCACCATCGATGCGAATTCATGCTTAACAACAGGACTAATCGCCAGTTTCAACAACCCAGGTAAAGGTAGCGTTAAATCTGCAGTCGTATCAAATTTGACCTGAGTTCCGCCATCAACCGCCGAGAACTTCCATCCACCGGAGACCACACCATTACCTTCGCCCTTAATCGGCGTCCATTTCACAGTACCCGCTGATTCGTCAGACACATAGTTACACGCATAAATTGACTGAATGGCATGATCACCCAAACCCACTTTCTCCATCGTCCAGCGGAAGGTGTTGTCACCTAAGTCTTCTAGGCTTTCTACTTTTGGAAAATAACCCGCAGAACCCTCTACGTCCGACAACAAAGCAAAAACCGCGTCGATATCTGCATTAACAGTGAACTCGCGATCTAAATCGATACTGACTTTAATGGTCATTTTTTATCCTCATTATTGTATTTGAAATACTCCCCGGCGACGGGAAAGAAAACGTCGAGCAAAATCATAAACATTTGCCAAACAAAAGGCTATCAAACCTTTCTAGAGTCCTAACAATTTGTCTAGAAGACACCGACTCTGCTATAAGAGGCTCCCGCCAACAAAGAGCAAAATGACAACATGCCACCAAGCAAAACCCGCAGCTTTTCGTATCGTCTATTGGAGTGGTTTGATCAACATGGCCGCAAAGACCTCCCCTGGCAGCACAACAAAACGCCCTACCGGGTCTGGATATCCGAAATCATGTTGCAGCAAACGCAAGTCACTAGCGTCATTGCTTACTATCTAAACTTCATGTCGTATTTTCCATCGTTAGAAGCATTAGCCAACGCGAGCGATGATGAAGTCCTCAAACATTGGTCCGGCCTCGGTTACTACGCAAGAGCGCGCAACCTTCACAAAGCCGCCAAAACCATTCAGTTTGAGCTCGCCGGAATATTCCCTTGCACCCTAGATGAGCTCTGCGCACTCCCCGGCATTGGGAGGTCAACCGCAGGCGCGATTCTTAGCATCTCTATGAGCCAACGTGCACCAATCCTCGACGGCAACGTCAAGCGCGTGCTCTGTCGCCATCAAGCAATCGAAACATGGTCCGGCGAGCGAGAGACCGAAAAAAAATTGTGGTTACTCGCGGACAAACTGACACCAAACGAGCGTGTCGACGACTACACTCAAGCCATCATGGACCTTGGAGCGACACTATGCTCACGCTCCAAACCACAATGCGACGACTGCCCTGTGCAACAAGACTGCCTAGCGCTCAAGAAAGGCCTCCAGCGCTCGCTTCCAGCATCAAAGCCAAAAAAGGCCATTCCTACACGACAAGTATGGCTGCTTTACATTGAAGATAAGGCACAACGGATTCTAAGTGAAAAGCGCCCAGCAACTGGCATATGGGGCGGGCTGCACTCACTTCCTGAAGAGAGTTTCGATATCCCTTTTGAAGAACTAAAAATGACAACCGAAGAACGCTTCCAAATCACCAGTACAAACTATGAGCGTCTCACACCCTTTGTTCATGTCTTTAGCCATTACAAACTGCAAATTCATCCCGTTTATATCGAAGCACGCATTCCTGAAGATAGGGTATCCGAACCCACCAGCACAAAGTGGCTAACGAAAGCAGAACTAACGCAATTGGGTTTACCGGCCCCAATCAAAAAATTTCTAACCAAAGATAACCCTCAGCAAGAACTCACGCTAGAATAGTCCCAACGTATATTCGTCACACCGACAGGAACGCTTCATGACTCGCACAGTGTTTTGTAAAAAGTACCAAGAAGACCTCCCCGGATTGGCTCGACCACCCATGCCAGGCCCAACAGGCGAAGATATTTTCAATACCGTTTCTGAAAAAGCGTGGAAAGAATGGCAAAGCCATCAAACCATGCTCATTAACGAAAAGCAGCTGAATATGATGGACCCAGACGCTCGAAAATTCCTTAAAGAACAGATGGAAAGCTTCTTAAACAACCAAACATTTGAGCAAGCAGAAGGCTACGTCCCACCCGAGAAAAAATAGCAAAAATATTCTGTACTTTCTGCTTGACTCAATTTTATGAAACGGGTTTAATACGCCCCCGTTGCAGGCATACAAGCCTACAGCCAGTGTGAGTCAGCACTCAAAAACGACTACGCCCGGTTAGCTCAGTCGGTAGAGCAGAGGATTGAAAATCCTCGTGTCCTTGGTTCGATTCCGAGACCGGGCAC